>OGJZ01000127.1_pt1 | contig 90870 bp, 116 predicted proteins | sample 1572321 | NCBI WGS metagenome assembly OGJZ01 (sample SAMEA2582086, study PRJEB24529) | metagenome | biome: Human gut stool | place: China | collected 2011 | reverse complement strand
CCAGTTATCATAGCTCTATCTAAAGCATAACCTAATCTTCTAAATAAGATTTCTTGTGCATAGTTAACTATATCTATACCAGCATCGTTGATTAGGAATTGTGATAATGTTACTTCACTACCAGCTCTTCTTTGAGTTAGGTCAACTGTCTTAAATGTGAACTTAGTTTCACTTGTATTAGAACCCTCTTCCCCAACAAAAGCTGCAGAACCTATGTTATCTTCTATTGGAATAGTTAAAGTACCAGCTACTGGTGTAAACTTAGTTACTTCATTAAATAAAGGTGCAACTTCCTCTATTTTCTTTAAAATATTCTTGTCAAGAACCTTTGGAACTATACCAGTACCATCTGTTGATAAGTTCATAGCTCTTAACTCTTCTGATTCGTGACCTCTTATATAGTCACCCATTCCTCTTATTTCTGTTTCAAATTCTTCATTTAAAATATTTGTATTTTCGTTCATATAATATTTTTCTCCTTTCTAAAATAAAAAAACACAAAGGAATTATCCTTTGTGTTTATATTGTATAATTGGCAACTATTCTTTATCTACTAAGTGAATTACTTTAATAGCTTCTGGTTGAACTATTCTAGCATCAACATAAGTGTCTAATACTAATGTTACAGTACCAGCTCTTCTATTTTGAGTATCTTCACTTATTTTTGATAATGAAGTACCTTTCTTAATCATTCCTCTATAAGCTTCTTTTATGTTTGCTAAATAAACATAATCTTTAGCACAAGCATCGTTTATCATTATTTCTAATCCGAATAATTTATATTGGATTCCTGTGTTAACTACTTCTCTAGCAACATATAAGTTTCCTGTAGCATCTTTTAACTTAACAACAAACTCAAATGTTTCTCTGTTCATTATCCATTTAGCACCACTTTGATAGAAAGTTTTCATAGAAGCCATAGCACCAATGAAAGTATCTATTGTTTTAGCACTTCCTTCTGCTTCGTAAGCACAAGTTGTATTTACAGTTGCTAATCCTTCAAATGATTTTGCTCCAGTTGTACCAGTTATCATAGCTCTATCTAAAGCATAACCTAATCTTCTAAATAAGATTTCTTGTGCATAGTTAACTATATCTATACCACTATCATTTATTAAGAATTGAGAAAGAGTAACCTCTGATCCTGCTCTTCTTTGAGTTAAATCAACTGTTCTAAAGCTAAATTTAGTTTCACTTGTAGTAGCACTTTCACCAACAAATGAAGCATCTCCTATATTATCCTCTATTGGAATAGTTAAAGTACCAGCTACTGGTGTAAACTTAGTTACTTGGTTGAAAAGTGGGGCTACCTCTTCAATCTTTTTGATTATATTTTTATCTAATACAGAAGGAACAATTCCCTTTCCATCAGTTTGAAGTGTCATTGCTCTTAGCTCTTCTGACTCGTTACCTCTAATATAATCCTCCATACCCCTAATTTCTAAATCTACTGTGTTTTCCATTGAAGTATTTTCCTCCTTGTCTGCTTCCTCAAGGCTTCTTTCTTCTTCTTCAATTTTAGCCTTGATTTCCTCTGCTTCTTTTTGTAAAGTTTCGATTTCTGAATTTTCACTCTCATCTAAACTTCTTGTTTCTACGATTCCTTTATCGTATATTGCATCTATCTTGTCTAAGACAGAATTATATTGCTCTTTTAAAGCTTTTATTGTGTTTGCCATTATTCAATTCCTCCTATAATCTTTTAGCTTTGTTGGCGTTTTTAGCATCAATAAGTCTTTGCATAGTAGCCTTTCTCTCTTCATCTGTAATTAGATGATTTTCCTTTTCTTGAGGTTTTGGTTCTGGTTCTGGTTCTAACTCTTGCTCTTGTTCAACTTGAGCTACAACATTATCTCCAGGTGTTGAATCAACAGAATCAGCAGATTTTTCTTCAATCTTCTTCTCGATTTCTTCTTCTACCTTTTCTTCAACCTCATCCTCTTTATCGTCTTTGTCATCATCTTCTTTGTCATCTTCGGAATCATTAATATCTTCCTTTTCTTCCTTAGCATCCTCTAACTCATCTTTTATTTCTTCCTTAACTTCCTCATTTACGGAGTTTTCATTTAAGGCTCTTATTTCTTGTAGGATTTCCTCTTTAAGTTCCTTTTTTAATGATTCGATGTCAATAACATTTGAATTTTCCATACTTCTATCTTCCTCCAACTCTGGAATTTCTACATCTTCAACAACTTCAATTCCTCTAGCTTCTATTGAAGATTGAGAATAGCAAGGGTTTCTAACCGTAGAAACTTCCGTAATATTAATATCTTCTATAGTTCTTAGAGCAACACCATCTGGCCCAGCTTCCCAACTTTCTTTTAAAACTTGCATACCAAAGGACATTTTAGTTTTTAAACCACTCTTTATAAGAGCGTAAATATCTTTTCCGTATGAAGTTGGGGCTATCATAGCTCTCATTTGTAACCCTTCTGAATCTTCCCATAATTCTAATGAGTGATTTTGGGTACTTGAAAGTAATAACCCTTTGTTGTGTTCAGCTAAGAAGTCAATGTTCTTTGCTCTTTCAATAGCTCTTTGGAAAACTCCAGGTAGGATTCTTTCTCTAAACTTTCTTCTTCCTCCTAGAACTTCTGACCAAGAACCAGTCTTATTGACAAGCCCCTCTACTCTAAGTTCATCACCAGAACTAGCGTTAAGACTTGCAAGACTTCTAATTTCCATCTTCTCCACAATGTCACCTCCAATCCAATGCAATAAAAAAGAGTGGAAAAATCCACTCTAAGATTGAACGTTAATATTTATTTCTATTACCCTTATTTTTATTAAGGGTAATTATTACCGATAAAATTATAAATGTTAATCCCAAACCTAAAATTGTAAAAGATACTCCAAAAGTCATATAAACAAAGGTTAAAATCAAAAAAACACCGAAAAATAGTAAATAATCGGTGAAATTTCTAGTAAAATGCTCGAAAAATCTCATAAAAAGACCTAAAATATGTTCCATTTTCTACTCCCTTTTAGCATCTTCTTGGATTTTTTCTTGCTTATTTTGAGTTTTATCTTTGTTATCTACGACCTCTTCTTTAACAACTTCCTCTTTAGGAAGTCTACTTTCTCCACCAGGAACTCCGATTCCCATATTCGGTATCATCATAGTACCATCATCTGGATTGTAAAGTACTGAACCTAAGCTCCATTTCATAAAGTTATCTTTTATTGGTTTAAGATTTAATTTTTGTCTTGATTCATTTAAGGATATAACACCCGTATCCATACCAGTTTTAATAGCTTCATATTTCTCTGCTTCTGTAGTCTTTAATATTTCAGAAGTATCGAATTGGAAGAAGTAACCATTCTCCTTCTCATCTTCTAAAAGTAAGTCCTTGTTAAGTGCATTTTCTATAGCAGTTAATATAGGAGATAATGTTCTTTGTAAGAATGAGATATTATCTTGCTCTATACTTCCATATTTATTAGCTTCTGCATTAACAAGAGATTCTGGTACGTTAAATAATCTACATATCTCTGATACATGTTCCTTTTTTATCTCTGTCATAAGAAGGTCACTAGGTTTAAGTCCTACTGCTTGGTAATCCATACCCTCTTCTAGTATGACGGTTTTATTTGCATTTTTTGCTCCACCATACAAGTTATTCCAACTTGTTCTAAGTCTATCTATAGCACCTTGGGTTAACCCCTTTTGAGCTTTGATAACCCCTATTGGCATAGCACCATTTTTATACAAGCTTTGTTGATAAGTTAACTCTTCTTGCATTAAAGAGAATAACTCTGCACCATAAAATATAGCACCTTTAGGCTCTTTAATATCTTGAGAGTTTTTAGAAACTACAATTAAATCTTCTGGTTTAAAAGTTACATCTCCATCCTCACCAGAAACGTTTATCTTATAGCTCTTAACTATAAAGCCTTTCGTATATTTTACTTCATCTATGGTTGAATTTTCAGTTGGTAATGAATATAGAGCTACAAGCTCATTTCTTTTCATTTCCTTATATATTCTGTGAACTCCATGAAGAAGGTAATCCTTACACATATTCTTTTTCATGTTGTACCCAGTTTCTAACATATTAGGCTCTCTATTTAAAATATCTTCTCTAATGTCACCATAGATTCTTTCAATAGCTCCCTCTTTATCTTCTTTATATAAATAAATTGGTAGTTGAGCTATAGAACCCCCAACAATTTCCACGATAGATTGAACTGTTGGAATTGACATTACTTGCTCTTCATTTAAAGTTGATGAAGTACCACCATCTAGTAATGCTCTTAGACCAGTTTGTGCGTATGCTCTAACTTCATCTTCATTATGTTCTTCTTTTCTTTCAAGAAAATCGAAAAATCCCATACTACCTTTCCTCCTACCTATTGTTTATTTCATGTTTATATTATATAATATAAGGTTAGGCACTTTCTGTAACACTTTTATGTAAATTAATTCCTTGTCTTAGACAATCTTGCAATTTGAACTAGCAACACCTTAAACCAGCAAGACCATTTTAAGATTTTCACACTAGCAAACTCGATTCCCAACCAGTATTTTTTAGTAGAATACTAAAACTACGTAAAGATAAATAAAAAATGATGTGACTTTCCTACCACATCTGATGCTACCGAGAAGTTCTTTATGACTTATTACGCTTCTGAATAGCATAGGGCTAGACTTATTGCATCGGCTCTAGCTCACCTTTACATTATTTTGATAAAGGAGATAATGTCAGCTCTGAAACTCCAAAATATAAAATTACTTTATATTTATATTATATAATTTTAATTCTGAAAATTAATGGTATTCCTAAAAAAATATTACTTTTTTTAAAAAAATTACAAGAAGATAAATCCATCCCCTCTTTCGGATTCTGATTCATAGATATTGACTTCACCAGCCATTTCACTCTCCCAAAATACCATAGCATTTATAAGAGCAGCTAACATATCTATCTTACCATTCGATTTCTTCTTGTTAACATATCCATTTAAGTTTGTATCTAAAACAACCTTAGCATTTGAGAAGTTTATTTCTAATAAATTATTCTCAACATAAAGGAACTGTTCATTTAATATACACTCTTTTAGATATTTAGTGGCTGGGTGTAGAACAGAACTGTGTTGTTTAATTTCGGTTACTTCAAATCCAGCTTTATACCACCTATTGGCAGAAGCGACACAGTTATATCTATCATAACCTATGTTAAGGATATTAACTCCAAATCTATTTTTTAGATTCATTAAGAACTCTTCAACAAAGTTATGGTCAATAACATCTCCACCACATGGATAACACCACTTACGCTCTATAAAATAAGGGTAGTTTATTTTCTCTAACCTCATTTTATTATCAACTCTATCAGCTGGCACAAATGCGAAGGACATTGCTACAAACTTTCTTAGCTCATAGTCAAATGTTACCATAGAGATAGCTGTATTATCTGTAGTTAAAGATAAGTCAACTCCAACATAAACATCTCTACCAGTCCAATCATACTTATCTATTTTACATTTTCTTAGAGCTTCCATAGGTACGTAAACCTCTGTATCATCTCCATCCACGAAAATATTCATATGCTTAGTCTTAAAGTTCTTTTGAGCTTCTGGCATCTCTATAGCAGTTTGTCTTTGCTTCTTTAGATAGTCAAAGTTATCTTTTAAGTCAATAGCTAGTGGGTTTGCTTCTAGCATAGACTTATCACTTAACCAATCATTAGGATTATCTGGCATATAAAGTAAAGCGAATAAAGTATCATCTTCTATAACTCCATCTAAAACCTTTTGAGCGAACTCCATTTCTTGAGTCATAGGGTTGTTTAGAGATTCATAAGCAGTTGAGATCAGAATACCAGTTCTATTAACCATTGACATCTGTGATGATTGCATGGCATCAATAGGATATCTAGTTCTTAAAGCTCCGACTTCATCTGCCACGAAAACATTGGCTTTACGACCATCAAGCCTATTCTCTGAACAAGCTAGAGGTATGAATTTACTATTTGTAATTCTACATCTTATCTCCGTTTTAACTATCTCAAAGTATGGAGATATAGCTGGAGAAACTGCAATAGTTTGCTCTAACTCTTTCTTAACTATACTTGATAACTCTCTATCTGGAGCAACTGAATAGAACTCTGAAAACTGTGGCTCTATTAGTAGAAGAATACAGAATATTAGACCTACAAGGAAAGATTTACCACTCTTTCTCGCTATAAGTAGAACTGATTTTTCATATCTTCTCTTAATAGGATTTTCCTTATGCTTCCAACATAAGGCATTAACCAAGAAAAACCATTGGAAACCAACTAGAGCTTCATGTGCAGATAAACCAACTTTAAGTCCACTTGCCATATTTATAAGCTTAGTTAGTCTAGTTATCTTTATTAAGTCCTTTGTATTTAGGAAGTACTTACAATCTTCATTATGCTCTACATCTCTAATAAAGTTTTCACAAGCCTTCTTTACATATTTACCAGCTATAATTTCTTCATCTACAACTGATTTAGCATATTTATAAGCTTTATGCTTCCTTATAACATCTATATCCATAGGGGTATCATTCATTTTGTCAATTATCTCTTTAGCGACTTTAGACATTAATCATCACCCCTTAGAATTTTCAATAACTCATTCTCACTTTCTTCTTTAGCTTCTGCCTTTTTACCAGCTAATGAAGCTCTAGCTGCAGGAGATAAGCCTAATTGATTACAAAAATTATTATACTTAGTTTGACAGTTTTGTAATATTTTAATAGAAGGATTTTCCTTCTCTTCTATATTTCCAAACTTATCAATCTTAGGTACTAATTGACCGTTATTTCTTATATGGTCACTAGCAACCCTTATCATCCACAAAGTATTTGCAGTTTGCTCTAGTAGTGGAATATCTAAATTAGTTATAAGTCCACTAATTTCTATTTCTTGGATTAACCACTTATAATAAACCTTTTCTTCATCATTTAAATGCTCTGGGATTTTATGAACATTATCATCACTACCCATTAATTGTTTTTCCAGCTCTTCCCTCTTTTTTAGTTGTTCCTTACTTTCGGATTTACCTTTCTTTAGGTTAGCTGGTTTTCTAGCTCTCGCCATAATACCACCTTCCTTTATAGTACAAATTCTTCTTTTCCTATGTCACTTTCCATAGGCTTCCAATCAAAGTCTAGTTTTGTTGCAGAACCCAACTGTAAGTTACAAGTTTTACAAATTGTAATTAAGTTGTTATCATCAAAGATTAGCTCTGGATAATCTATTCTGTTTTTAATGTGGTGAACTTCTAATTGCTCTGAATTATATATTCCATATTTACACCAACATCTTTGGCAGAAATAGTGGTCACGCTTCTTTATCCAAGCCCTCTTCTTTTGCCACCTAGAAGTTGCAAGAATCTTCTCAACTTCCCTAGATTCTTTTTTAGGTTTAGTCCTATCTTTAGTTATTGCTTTGCTAGATAACATTCTTGAACTTGAGTCAAATCTATTTACCTTCATAAAAAACCTCCATATACGCAAAAAATTGGCAGCTTACCTTTTGAGTAAACTGCCATAAAAATAGGAGGGTAGTAATAATATGAAAAAACGTTGCAATAGCACCCCGACTCCACCGTGCTATTTATAGTGAATCCTTTGATTATTCACTCCCTATATTATATAATATAAACACAGAAAAAATTTGTAACATTTTTTTAGAAAAAAGTGTTGACATTTATTTTTCTGTGATATACAATAAAGACAGATAGAACAATTTGAATCCATAAATTGTTTTATCCATAATAATCGGAAAACCCTATCCAATTTTTTGGATAGGGTATATTTCTGCCGATTTTTTTACCGAAAAAAGTCAATTGGTACGCTCGGAATGAAGAGTTACTGGCTCGTAACTGTGGCTGGGACTACCGTTTTTTCTTACGATTTAAGGGGGTACGATATACCACCTACCATAGTAGGTGATACCACCATACATGGTATTCCATACCACATAAGAGGTTTACTTGTAACTTGTACTCTTTACCTTTTCAAGTTGTATGTTCTACCACTTACTACTTATTAGTTATTACTTTATATATTAATGTTTATTATATTATGTATTGTAAGTTACTACACTAAGTAGTATTGATTACCACATTACAAGTTACTACTCAATGTAGTATTGATTACTACTTAACAAGTATGTATTAACTCTTAAAGTATATTAAGTACTATGCAAAGAGTTATTGATTACCACATTAAGTAGTAGACATTTATATAATAAGAGTTACATTAAACAAGTTACATTAACCCATGTAAAGTGGTATTAGATACCACATAACAAAGTAACTTAAATGTATTTAATGTTATTAATAACCACATTCCAATAATTGTTAATATAGTATTTAATAACTCTTTATTAGTTATTGTATATTACTTTATAATTATACATAAGAGTTAATAAGGTATTTAATACCATATAGTTTTAACCTCATTAAGCATGGAGAAAAATATTAAGTTGGAATTGATGCAATAATTATTTTTTATAGGTTGATAAATACCTTGGTTAATACCCTCTTTTATATAGCCCTTAAAAGGTATTTTATAGCCCTTTATTTTTTATATATAATGTAGGGAAAATTTTTTTAGATTTTTTTTAAAAAAGTTGTTGACATATGGTAAGGGCTATTATATAATAAACTCATCAAGTGAATGACAAACGCTTGGAGGTGGAAGCCCCAACGCTATCACTTGGTGGCTCTTTGTTAATTGTATATTGAAACTTATCAAGTGAAAGACACTTTTAAAACTTCAAAAGTTTTTTTAAAAAAAGTGTTGACAAGCTAAATAAGCTATTATATAATAAACTCATCAAGTGAAAGACACAAACTTTCCAAGGTGTAAAAAGTTTCCTATCTCTATAGGTTGCCAAGAAAAAAGTGTTGACAACTTGAAAAACATATTATATAATAAACTTATCAAGCGAATCAACACTAACAAAAAAAACTTTTAAAAAAGTGTTGACAAACTCGAAAAGCTATTATACAATATAAACATAAAGTAAATGCTCTTTGAAAATTACATATAGAGCGACCTTGACAAGAGGTTGCGAAAACAAAGTACACGAAGCACCTTTAGACACCCTCTTTAATATTCAATAAAGCATACTAATAAGTATGTTTTTAGAATATATTGGTTAGGCTTGAACCTCAAAAGCCAAGGAGGAATTTACATGAAAAAAATGATATTAGGAATGGTATTAGGAATTATTACAACTCTAATGGTGATCGGCATTGGAATTTCAAGTACAATGAGAAATTGTGAGTTTTGCGGTGAAAGATATTCAACTTTAGAGGTAGGAAATAAAGAAGTTCCATTTTGTAATGGTTGTTTTGGATTTAATGAAGGAGTTTCCCAAGCAATAAACGAACCTATAACAATAGAGTTTTCAAATGGTTCTTATACATTCGATTGGTCAAGGTAATTTGTTAATTGTTAGAGCTTATCAACTGATAGGCTCTATAGAGTTAACAAATAACTCTAAAAATTTATTACATAAAGAGGTGTTTTAATATGAAAAAAATATTAATCGAAGGAATGGAAAATATTGTAAAGAGAGGTTTCGATATTGATTTTGAAGTTGTTGAGGTTGTTGACGATAACGAAATCATAATCTTAAATGATGGTTGCGAAGAAACTTATTTAGTATTTGAAAATGAGGATGAAGCTATTGACTACGCAAAAGATAAATTAGAAAGCGACTACACTATTAGCCCACAGGATTTCTTAGAAGGATTAAGTGAATGGGTATTAATGGATAACGTAGACGATGAAGGCGTAAAAAATTGGTGGAGTGACTTATATCAAGAAGAATGTTGGAATGAAGCTATTGAGTACCTAGTTGACGATGAAACTCTTGAGTTAATCGAAAATGGTGAACTTGAAGAGGATGAAGCAAGAGAAAGTGAGTTTAATGCTAGAATGGAAAGTATTCAAGGTAGCGAAGTTGATGAAATGATTTACCAATTTGGTAGAGAGCAATTCCTTGAAATGGCAATCAATCACGAGTGGTTTAATATTGAAGACATCATTGACGATATAATTTCATACGATGGTGTTGCCCCTACTCTAGCTATATACGATGGCGAAGAACAACAAAGCGAAATTAATGAGGTTGTTGCTTATAGAATAGACTAAGTTATTAATTGTTAAAGTACCCATGTGGGTACTTTATAGAGTTAATAACTCTAAATATTACATAAAGAGGTGTTTAATTATGGAAAAGTTAGAAGTAAGAAATATTTTAAAGGAAGCTAAGAAATTATTATTGAACGATGAAAATATTAACGATGCACATTACATTACAAGCAAAAGAGTAATCGTGGTACAACCTAATCAAGCAAAAAGCTACATTATGTTTGAAGATGTTTTTGAGAATTTCTTAAACGAATTTGAAGAAGTTGAAATTAACGGAAATATCTATCCAATAATAGATTATGACCATTTTAATTCAACAATATTTTCTGTAACATTAAGATTAAAAAGCGAATAATCGCCAAGGAATCCAAGTTATTAATTGTTAGAATACCCAAGGTATATGGGGTATTCTATAGAGTTAATAGCTCTAATAAATTACATAGATGAGGTGTTTAATATGAAAAAATTAGGAATCGACTTTGAAAAGAGAGAATTTGAATACAACGGATGTGAATTTGTATGTTATAGAACTAAGAACGATACTTACGGAAATCCAATGTATAGAATCGAACCAATCAACTTCAATGTTGAAAGTTTAAGAGGTAAAGGTGGCGTTAGAGTTTACGCAAAAAATTGTTACGCCTTAGTACAATCATACGATATAGATAGCTCAATAGCCAGACTATTAAAAGATATCAAATAGGGTTTGACTACCCTATCCTTAAACTAACCTCAAAATCGCACGGAATTTTGAGATGGTCACAAGTCCATGCAAATAGTGAGTGGGGGAAATAATTTTAAAAGGGGTTAAGAGAGATGAAAAAGGTAACTAAATTATTAACACTATCAATAATATTTGTAATTGGATTCACAATAGGATTCATGACTACAAATAGAACTACACAAAATAATATTACATCAAAAACTAATAACAAAATCGCAGACTATCAAGTGACTAACGATGGAGAGTGTCAAGTAAATTTTGGGGATGGTACAAGTGAAACTATATTTATAGATATACCACAACCTCAAACAATCGTAAAGGAAGTAAAAACTGTTGAAACGATTGAAGTACCTAAAATCGTAGAGAAAGTTGTTGAAGTACCTAAAGTTGTTGAAAAGGTTGTTGAAAAGGTTGTTGAAGTGCCTAAAATCGTAGAGAAAGTTGTTGAAGTTGAAGTTCCAACCAAATCACCTATGGGGAATGAGAAAATAAATAGTATCAAAAATATAGAGGAATTAGACGGTGATACAATTATAAATTTTACAGATGGTTCGTATGCACTTTACAATGAAAATAATCAAGAGTATATCTTTCAACACTACGAGCTGGGAGATTGGGACTTAGAATTAAAATCTGCAAAAGAGTTGGAAATGGTAATAAAAACATTTTTAAATGAATAATGCTATAAATCGCAAAAAAAGAATTAATAAATTAATAAACCACCCAATCAATAAGAGGGGTTATAATAAAAAAATATAGAATATATTGGTTAGGCTTAAACCTCAAAAGCCAAGGAGGAATTTACATGAATAATAAAACTAACATTAAAATCGCCAAGAAATACCAAGATAAAATTAACAACATTTATGTTGAGGGATGGGGATCAGACAGACAGTATGTGTGTGAACTAAAAGAAGGTTACATATTTGGAATCATGGAATGTGGCATCTACTTTGCACAATCTCAAAAGGAATTACTAGAAGTAATAAGAAGAGAAATCGAAGAAGAGCCAAAAATCGCACCAAAAACTATTGATAATTTAACTATGAATGATATCCATGAAGGGGATATGATTCAACAAAAAACCATCAAGAAACCTTTAAAAGTTTTAAAAGTTAATGGAGAGCTTTGTGTGAGTACTATCGAAGCTCTTGGAGTTGAAAGTGGTCAACCATACATCTACATTAGAGATTTGAAATTAGAATATCTTGAGAAAATCGTTAAATAATCGCAAAGGAAAGGGGAAATTTTAAAATGGCAATCAAATTAAGAAAAGGGGCTTTAGTTAAAGCTAAAAATATAGTTTGTGGAGAATCAATAATAGTAAAGGTTGTTGATGCTAAGTATAGTGACAATGCAATAGAAGTTGAAATCATGGAAGGAAATCACAAAGGAACTCTTACAATAGTTAGTAAAGAATACTTGGTAATTCCAAGTGAACCAGCTTACAAAATCGCAGAGGGAAAGAAGAATAAGGGTGAAACCTTAAAAGAATTAAAGGGGATTATTAAATCATTAGATGAGGTTGAGTTAGTTATTACAAATTATCACTATGAAGATTTAGGAAGTTACTTCAATGATGTTGAGGTTCAAATATGGGATGTAGATGGATATTATTACTCAATCACCTACAAATCTTATGAAATAGAAAATTTTGATACTAAAGATTGGTGGGATGTTGTAAATTACATGGACTTGAAATCATTCAAAGATAAAGAGGAAATTTTTAACCACATCGAAAAGGAATTTAGGAATCATGACGATGTGGTTGTATTAATGAAAGAAGGTTATTGGGTGTAATCGCCCAATAACCCAAGAATAAAACAAAAATATATAATCTTATTGGAGGGGAAATCGTGAAGAAAATAAAAGGATATGACAGCTATTACATAGATGAGGAAGGGAATGTTTATAAGGCATTAATATTAAAAAACGCCCTAAAATTGCCAACAAAAGTATTTAGAGATGTGAAGGTATCAAAGAGTTCTAATGGTTCTAAGAAGGTAACTCTTGAGGGTAAAACACACTTAATACATCGCCTAGTTTACAATACATTTAAAGATGAAGAATATCGTGGAGAAATAGTGTTTATAGACAACAATAAGAATAATTGCAGCTTAGACAATCTTGTATCAATTGATGATGTTATTGGATTTTATAGAAAACATCACCAATAATCGCCAGAAAATCAAAATAAATAAAAATAAATTTTAAAAGTGGAGAGAGGGAATAAAAATGATGAAATTAATATCAGAAAATATAGGAAAAGAAAGAACTTCAAAGGTTTATGAATGCTTAGGATATGAAATTAGAGAACTTAAATACCATGATGGTGGTTATGTGTCACTTATTATAAGTGGATGCCAATCTGAAAAATATCTGCCAAGTATATATACAGAAGAGAATTTTGATACTTGCGATATTGAAGGATTTAAAATTCAAACAACTGCTTATGGTGCTTTACATTCAGATGAAATCGAAGAGGTAATCAAAGGATATCAAGTTGCTCTAAATGTTGTTAAAGAATTGGAGAAAAAATATCTATAAATCGCACGACAATGTAGCTTATTAATTGTTAAGATATCTCTAATCGTGGGGATATCTTATAGAGTTAATAGCTCAATATATTACATAAAGGGGTTTAGAATCGTGGAAATAAAAGACTATAAATTTAATTCAGAAGTCGTGGAGAATATTTGCTACATACTTGAAGCAGAGGTTTTCTTTAGCAGATATAAATACAATGACTTCAAAGAAATCATTGATATCATATTTGAAGAGGAAAGATATGATGAAAATTTAAAAAATGAGGTGTTTGAAAACTTTGAAGAGATAATTTTCAATGCAATCGTTAGAAGAATTGAAGATTACCACCCTACTCTAGCTAATGAAATATCAACAATCGACCTAGAATTAGAATTAATGAGTGTTGATGCAAATGATAGCATGGGGATGATATTAGATATACTAAATGATTATATAGAAACTTTGTAGGAGGTTTTAAATGAGTATAAAAGATGTTTTAAACAAGAAATCAAAATTCTTGTCAGATGGTGGTATAATCGCAATAGATGTCAAAGAATTAAATAAAGGAGAGATAGATTTTTTAAGGGGTTGTGGTTATAGGGTTGAACTATTCAATCAAAGATGGATTAGAAGTCCTTACTATGCAATCCTAAAAGGTTAATAGAATATCAATTGTTAGAATCTCATAATCGCATGAGGTTCTATAGAGTTGATATACTCTAAGTAAATAGTAAGGGGGTTGTTTAAATGGAGAGAAAGCCAATCAACATAAATGATGTAAAAGAAGCATTAAGAGAGATGGATGGTTATACTCAATGTAGAATGTATGGACTTTATGATGTTATCGTAACTTTCTCAAAGAATAATCTTTGGATATACAATGAGCTAATCACAAGTGGATTTAAGTTGGAGGTATTATCTAAAAATAAGTATAGAGTATTTCTTTAACAATCGTTGTTAATTGTTAGAATCTCATAAATCGTGTGAGATTCTATAGAGTTAACAACTCTATAAACATAAATCAGGGGGAATCACATCATGAAAAAAAGAAATAAAATCACATTATTAGTAGTATTAGTATTATCAGTAGTACTAATTAAATCAGCTATATGGACTCATAAAAATCCTAAGATTTGGAAAGAAATCGCAGAGAATAAAATTGAATTTACAACTCAAAAGGATATTCAAAACTTAAAAAATATGGTCGAGTAATTATATAATAAAGATATAAAATCGCCAAGTATTTTGCTAAAGTAATCATCGTGATATGATTACTTTATGGAGAATATATTTCTTTGGGGGTGATAATTAATGAAAGTATGTAAAATTTGTAAAAGAGAGCTTGATGATAATCAATTTAGCAAAAGAAGATGTATTAATAATGGATATGGCACTTATTGCAAAGATTGTGCCAAGGCTATAAGAAATAGAAAAGCAAATACAAGCCTAGAAGCCACGCAGACATCGTAGAAATATCTAATATGATATTTTACCTATTAAACACATAGATAGGCTTACAGAGCCTTCTATGTGGAAATTATCAGACATCGCAATTAACTATATAATTTAAGGGACATTCCCTATATTTTACATATGAAAAATTAATTTTCTGCAAATTTATTATATAATATAAATATAGAGTAAAATAGGAGGTATATTTATGTTACAAAATAATAAATTTGATGGAGAAATTAATGGAATCGCAATTAAAGATTTTAAATTGATCAGAGATGATATGAATGTATATGAGGTAGAAAAATCCAAGGATAGAATTGGTGTAGTTAATGGCAAAATCGCAGAAACAGATGGATTTTTAAAAGACTACTTTTCAAATTCTCTAGGGGTTAAATTCTCTCCAGGAACTACTGGTTCATTAAGTGAGGATAATCCAATTTGTAAGGAAATTGAAAAGTGGGCAGATTATATCTTAGCATCTCAAGATGTTAGAGAAGAAAGAAGAATCGAAAAGAAGCGTGGAGAGCTTTATGGGTTCTACGTTGATAAAACTGAGATGAAGAACTTAACATCAAGAGAAGATTACTTGGATGCAATAGTCAGCTTTGTAAATCATCAAAATTTAAATGAGAATAACAGCATATCTGGAAACGAAGATAGAATTATAAATCATCTTACCAAAACTAAGAAAGGTAACTATAAGAAATCTAAAAAAATCACATCTAAACAATATGAATTAAATAAAGGTGACTATGCTGCAGAAGTTTTAAATGAATATCAAAATGCAATAGAGAAAATCGAATGTATAATAAGAGTTATAGATGGCTTAAACAACATAAAAGAAGATAAAAAATCGCAATGGATTCTAAGAATAACCAACCAGTTTAGCTATGTTGGTGGGGGTTCAATAGAAGAAATAGAAAAATATATCCTATCAAAGTATAAAGGTAGAAGGCAAATCCTTTTAAAGATTAAATCATCTATGAAGTATGATATGGAATATTGTGTAGTTCATCTTAGAGGTATCTTTGGTGAGAATCCTAAAAACTTATTACAAGATTCAACTTGCCCTAACTGGGATAAATTTGATTGGCACAATCCTTCACACATCAAAGAACTTCTATTCTTAATAAAAGAATTTGAACCTCAAGATGATGTGGCAACTCTTAGATTATCACTCAATGAACTTTTAAAAGAGATGTCAAATAAAAATATCTTTAATAAAGATGAGATAATCACAATAAACTTAATCAATAAAGGGTATAAGAAAACAGAAATCGCAGAAGAAATGAATGAATATAAAATGAAAACAACTAGAAGAATTAATAAGATAGTAAAGAAAATCACAAATTACACATTAGATAATTGGAGAGTAGAAAATTAATCTACTCTCTTTCTTTATCCACAATATTAACATTATCCACAACCCAAGTATGATTTTAATACTACCCTAGTATGAAAATCATACTACCCAGGTATGAAAATCATACTACCTTAGTATTAAAATCATACTACCCCCTAGTATGAAAATCATACCTTAAATATATTCATATATATAAATATAGAAAGTATAAATAGAGAAAGTATAAATAGAAAAAGATAAATACGCATCTTGTAGTTCCATTTGTTTTTGTTTATAATAGAACTAGCAGATTATGATGATAATTGGTGAATAATTTATTTTGAGGGGGATTAAAGTTGAATTATTCACAAGAGGAAATAGAAATCCTATTAGATAGGATAAAGAAATCAAATGGAGTCATAACGCCACAAAACTATTTTGTCCAAGTTCCTAATAGCTTTGTTAGGAATCCAAGACTAAGCTCCGATGAAAAGATGATGTATATATATCTTTGGGGGTTTGGTGGAGAATCTAAATATATGTACCCAGGTCAATCTAGGATGTCAAATGATTTAGGTTGGGGAAAACAAAAAGTAATAAAGATTCTGAAATCGTTAGAAGAGAAAGGAGGGATATTCATAATAGGTAGGAAACATAGGAATACAAATGAAAAAGCCACCAACTTGTATTATTTAGCCGAGATTAATACAAATACTGGTGACTTTATCGAGAGTACAATCGACATAGTTAAAACTTTATATCCAGACAAGTTTACATATGTTGATTAATGTATATGTCATATTCAATTCACTAATATCATTATACTGCATTGGTGCTACAATGTAAATATATTTTTCAATAAAAATCATTGACAAATATATAAAATAGTTGTAAATTATAAGAGATGTGAAAAACCTATTTATGTAATATAAATATTATAAACCATTCTTTGGATGAAGTTCTTAGTTTAGAATTTCATCCTTTTTTTATTGCAAAAAGTGTGTTGTCGTTTAATGTTATTTAATGTTGTTTAAAAGTTTAAATAATATTGTGATAAGATATTGACAACATTGTTTCAAGACAGTATAATATAGATATAAGGTTAAAGGAGGTACAACATTTTGTCTTACACAAAGAATGATATATTTATATTAGATGCAATTAGGAAATCTGGTGGGGTTAGTGAATTAACTGGCGTACCAATATCAACCATTGTAAAGGCTTCAAAATTATCTCATACTAAAGTGAGAAGCACAGTTAAAGTTTTACAATCAAGGGGTTTAGTTAATGAAGGGTTTATGCAAAAGAACGCTAAAACCTACTTCATTACAAATGAAGGTAGTTACTTGCTAAGCACTTTAATAGTGTCTAGTGAAGATAATAAAAGAGAATTTAAATGTGAAGGAGAGAATTAAAAAATGAATAAGAGTGAAGTTTTATTTGTAGGAATTGGTCAAGCTGGAAACAACATAGCAAGTGAGATGCTAAAGAAGGATAGAAGATATAATGGGTTATTTATTAATACTTCTTATGATGATATAAAAGGTTTAGATAATGCTACTAACGTATTTGTTATACCAGCAGCTAGTGGAAGTGCAAGGAATAGAAATAGAGCTAAGTTATATGCTAAGAAGCACATACACTCAATGATAGATAAAACTGGAGAGTTCCCTAACCAAAGAGTTGTAAACTTTGTATTCTCTATGGGTGGAGGTACTGGAAGTGGTATAGCTCCAGCATTAATTCAAATACTTTGCCAAACTAATCCAGGGTTACACATCAATGTTATAGCCATAGAACCTAGTCTTAATGAATCTAAAAAGGCTCACGAAAATTGCCTAGCTTGTTGGAATGAATTAATGAAGATAAAAGAAATTAGAACATTCTACATCTTAGATAATAATAAGAGAGCTAATAAGTTAGCTATCAATAAAGAGTTTGCAGATTTATACGATGGATTTATGAATACAAAAGAAGTTAATAAGAGTGGTATCATTGATAATGCAGAGCTTGAACTTCTTACAGAATCAAGAGGTTTTGGTGCTATCTATAAAATAGCAGATTTTGATAATAAGAAATCTATGTCAAAGATAATTGAAGATTCAATATTCTCAACTGGTGGTGCTTTAGCTTGTAAGTATCTAGGATTAAGTGTTAAAGAGGATTTTGATTATGATAAGGTAATAGATATCTTTAAAGTAACAGAAGATTATTTTGTAGGTTATACTGATGATAATCCACTACTAATCATGGGAGGAATCACACTTAATAGTAATGTAGTTAAAGATATAAAAGAAAACTTAGAATCAATGAAGAAATCATTTGAAGAAGAAGTTGCAGTTGCAAGTGAAGATTTGATAATAGATGTTGATATAATTGAAGAAGAGCCAATTGTAAAAGAAACTAAGGAAGCAGTTTCCATTGATAAGTTAATGGATAATGAAGATGATTTTTGGAATAAGATAATGAATATGTAAATAAAAGAAGGAGGGGTTTTATCCTCTCCTTTTACCATATATAGTTTTCATATCTTATCTTTTCTAGTTTATTAAAATCATATTCCTCTAAAGCTTCTATACTATCTATATAAGCATGAATAGAATCTGAAATCATTAAGTTAACTGGCTCTTTATTTAAGTTAACTAAGATTATAGGCTTCTTATTTGCATAAGCATATCCTATTTCCCATGCAGTTCCACTATCCATATAGTTTCCATTTGCTATAGCTACAACAATATCTGCACTATCTATATTGCTAACATCACTATTAAATGTTGCTTCTCTCCAAGGATCAGAAGCAAATTCTAGTTGCTTATTTTGATTCTCATAAGGAGAAAATACATTCAATCCTTTATTTCTTAAAGTTCCTAAAACCTTAACCATATCTAAAAGCTCATTATCATTAAAGAATGGTGATGCTAAATAAATTCTTTTAGCTCTAATCTTCTCTAAAGCCCTTTCAAGAACTCCACCAGTTATTTGACCAGGGGTTAAAGCCATATAAGAAGTTTGAAGTTTATCTGCAACCACTTCTCCTACTACGCTTGTAATGCCTTCCATTTGTTTATCAAGTTTGCTACAATCATACTCAAAATTACTTTCTATAAATTTTGATGTTATCCAATGAAGCTCATCAGAATCATCTTTTATTACAACATCAAAGTTATCTTCTATATACTCTATTTCATACGATTTGCCTATGGTGCAATCTAAAACCTCACCCATACATTTTATATAATCACCTTTTTCTAGGTAGCTTACAAAGTTTAATCCTTCCTTTTCCCAACTAAATAAACCTTCATCAATATTAAGAAGTATTTCCTCGCCATTCATTTCTGTTATCTTTGCTATTTTATTTGAGTAATCTCTAAAAGCATCCACAAATCCAAACTTAAATTTAGATGCTGAATTACTACCTTCTTTAATTCCTAATTTTTTGAAATTTTTAATTACAACTCTATCTCCAACTTTTAAATTTTTCATAATTAAAATCCTCCTACTTATTTATAATTAACATAGTTTCATCTATAATTACTGCTAAAGCATCTTGTTGCAATATGACACAAAGTAATCTAGCCTTATATATTATCATTTGAATATCTTCTTTAGTTAAAATATCCTTGGTAATCTTAATACCCATAGTTTTGTCATAAATCATGTTGCCAGTTGAATCCATCCAAGAACCCATATAAAGCGATTCTCCCTCTTCAACATTACAATCCTTATGAAATTTAAGCTCATTCCCTACAGAATCAATATCAAAAGAATAATTGTTAACTGGAATTAAAAATTCAACCACAGTTGGTTTATTTGATGTCAAGTCCTTTGAACTTATCCTAGTATAGGAAAACATCTCTCCACTAGCTAAATTAAGCGTTGCCCCTCCATAAAGCCTAGCCCCTATTTCTAGGTTATCAACTAAAATCTTCTCATCTAAAACAGTTACGCCTTTCATATTATACCTCCATATTTATTTACTTTATATTTATATTATATAAAAAGAAAGAGAGGAATTAATCCTCTCCGTGTATTTCTTTTAATTTATCTTTTACCATATTAACAACCATCTCTCTATCCTCTTCGTTGTTAACATAATCAACTTCATCAATATCTATAGTAAGAACTTGAGATTTGTTGTAGTTGTTATATACCCACTCATCATAGCCTTTCCATAATGTGTAGTAATAAGATTTTAAATCCTCATCAACCTCATAATCTCTACCTCTCATCTCTATTCTTTTAATGAAAGTTTCAAATGAACCTTTAAGATAGATTAATAGATCGGGAGCTTTTTTAGGAAGTTCATCTAGTTCCTCCATCATGTTATTTAATAGCCCCTCATAAAGACTAAATTCTAAATCATCTATTCTGCCTAAATCTTTATTAACTTTAGCAAAATACCAATCTTCATAGATGCTTCTATCTAATACATTATTCTTATGAGTTAAAGCTTCTTTTATTGATTTAAATCTAGTATTTAAAAAGTATAATTGAAGCTTAAAAGGATAGTCATTAGCAACAACCTCTTCCTCATCCCTACCATAAAATAGAGGCAGTATAGGATTGTCCTCTACGCTCTCATAGAATGCTTTAGAACCCAACTCTTTAGAAATTATTTTTGTAAGTGAAGATTTACCCCCACCAATCATACCAGCGACAACTATCACCAAAACATCACCATTCCTTTCTTATGCTATTTTATCAATTTCTTTCCAAGAGAATCCAGTTCCATTAATCTCTATGATTCCCATTGGAACAACTTCTTCTTGCATATCTTTTCTAACATCATCTATTATTTCAACGAACTCATTTAGCTCATCTATTTCTTTCTTTAATGATTTTAGTTCTGCTAACATTTCATTTGTTTCTTTTTCAAAAGCTTCATATCTTTCTTGTAAAGATGAAGAATTTTCATATTTAGGTAAAGTTGCTAAATCCATCATCATTTCCATTTCTTCAAGATTGAAGTTAATCATTTCCTTTAATTCTTTTTCTCTTAATACCATTTCTCTAACGTTTTTCATAATAAACACTCTCCTCATTTAATCTTTATAGTTATATTATATATTTTATCTGTCGTAAATTAATTGTAAGTCTATAAATTTGGGTTGTTTTTAAAATAAAATCACACTTTTATGTCAAGTAGTTTAATGTTATTTTAAGATAACTTCATGTTTACAAAACATCAATTAAACTAATGACAACTTTATTGTAATTGGAAATTTCCAGCTTTGCAACTATCAATATACCTATTTTTTGTAATAAATATATGAACGATTTAACAGTTAATTAAATCATTAAATAAAGCCTAACAATAAGCCCATTTTTATGTTAAAAATATTTTAATGATAACCCTAAAGTGATTCATTAATTCACTTTGTATTTATATTGTATAATAGGACAATCTGTTTGTAAAGAGTTTTTTAAAAAAATAAAAAAGAGAGGTAAAAACCTCTCTTATTATAGTACCATTGCAACCATAGCTCCAGTTGAAAGTGTAGCTAAAGTTCCACATAATAAACATTTTAATCCTATCTTACTCATCTCTGATGTTCTGCTAGGACATAGAGCTTGTACTCCAGCAGTTTGGATAGCTATAACACTAAAGTTAGCAAAGTTAGTTAAGATAACTGTTAATATAGCTATAGTTCTAGGTGAAAGAACTTTTAGAGATTCTGATAATTGGCTAAATGCTACAAACTCATTAACTGCAGTTTTAGTACCAACTATTTGACCAAAAGTAGATAGCTCTCCTTGAGGTATTCCGAATAAGAATCCTATTGGTGAGAAAATCCAACTTAATAATTCTGCTAATGAAGTACCAAAGATACCTAAGAATCCATTAATTAAAGCAACTATTCCAACGAAAGCTATTAATGAAGCAGCAACTGCGATAGCTAATTGACCACCAGTTTGAGAACCATTTGCTATAGCTTCAAAGATATTAGAATCTGTAGAATGAATTGCTCTAGCATCTTTAACTTGAGATTCTTCTGTTTCTGGAACTAATATTTTAGAGAACATTAAACAAGCAAAAGGAACTGTGAAAACTGCTAATAATAAGTATTTCATATCCATACCCATTGCAGCATATCCACCTAAGATACCAGCACTTGCAGATGAGAATCCACCAGCCATACAACAGAAGAACTCGGATTTAGTTAGTTTAGGAAGATAAGGTTTAATAGTTAATGAAGCTTCATTTCCTCCTAAGAATGAGTTAGCAACACTTGACATTGCTTCAACCTTAGAACAACTTAAAAACTTAGCAATTAACCCACCTAAAGTATTAACTATAAAAGGAATAACCTTTAAGAAGTATAATACAGATATTAAAGCCGATGTGAAAACTATCATACCTAATACACTAACTGCGAAAATCATAGGGCCAGTAGCCAAAGAACCAAACACGAAAGTAATACCTTCTATTCCAAAGTCAATAACTTTTTGGAATCCAAAAGCAAGTTTCTCCAAGATAACTTGTCCTATTGGAACTTTTAAAGCAAATAAGACTATAACAAATTGTCCTATTAATCCAGCACCAACAGTTTTCCAATTAACCCTCTTCTTATTATCGGATAAAGCATAAGCAACTCCAACTAATGCTAATAGGGCTAAGATAGCCAAAAATACGTTCATCATAAAAACATCTCTCCTTTATTCTATTTTCAAATAACATTTATATTTATATTATATAATTTGTATTGACAGAGTTAAGGGTGTTTCGTATAATTATTTTATATTTATATTATATAGGAGGTAAAACTTTGAGTACACTAAGGAGAATACCCATAGATAGTAACTTTATGAAGGGTAACATTAATATAAGTAGGTCAAAGCCTAACGATATTCTATATGGATATCTTCAACTTGTTTCAACTTATTGCAAGACAACGCAAAGAAGATTCATATACACTTCAGCCTATTCTCATGTTAAAGTAGAACAATACTTTGGGAATAGTGAAAATGGAAAGCCAAGGTTTCCAAGGAAGAATGTTGAGAGAGCTTTTAAGGTTCTATTAGATTATGGATATATAAGTAAGAGTAAGATTGTAGGGCTTAAAGGTAATGTAGTTAATATATATGAGCTACCATATAAAGAGGATGAACCTTTTCAATATATAGAATTGGATATATTAGAAAAGATAGTTAAAGAATGTAGCTTAAACTTATTAAAACTTTATATATACCTTAAACAAAGTTACAATAACTTTAATACACCTTTATTCACATACAAGCTTCTTCTTAAAGAGTGCTTTGCTCTAGCTTCAAGCAAAAACAAGAAATCTATGGATGAACTAAAGAATAAGCTTAATATATTGAAGCAATTAGACCTAATAAAGTATTGTGAATTTAGTATGATAAATGAAACTGGCAAACCAGTACCATATAAGCGTTTGATAGATGTGAAATAATGTGGTCATTTTTAATACCATATACAAAAGGACAAATTCAATACCTTATAGAAACGACATTTTTAATACCACTATATAAATCATATAATCATACAATAATCATACATTATTAGACTGGTGTCTAAAACGGAAAAATTTTCTAAAAAATTATAAAAAGGTGTTGACATTAAAAGTTGTAGAATATATAATCTAATTACACAATATAAATATAAAATAAATAAGGAGAGATAATATGAGAAATATGGACAAAGTTCTAAAGGTGAATATATTTGGAGGTACTAATCTAAATATATATCATAGTAAAAATTGTGGTTGCTATGCTATTTCATCTTACTTAGACATTAAACTATCTTATAACAAGAAAGGGGTGTATAGAGTTACAAGTGGAACAACTTGCAAACATGGTAGCTTTAGAAAATTAGATAGAGATGAACTTAGAGTTATAACAGAAGCTATCAATGAAGCAATAGAAAACAATAGATGTGAGGTGCTATATGAATAGAAGTTTAATTATCTCAAGAATTAAGGAACTAAAGAAGGGAACTATAATTACACACGATAAGCAATTTGAGTTTAATAACAATGTAGATTTTGGAGTTTTCATCTTATTAATAGATGATGAAAATCAAACCCTAATAGGATATGATGAAATATTAGAAGTTGCTTAGAGGTGTATTTTTACACCTCTTTTTACATAAAACATTAAGGAGGAAATAATATGATAAACTGGAATTTATATAAGGGTAGAGATACTGAAAGGGGAAAGAAAGTATATATAGGTTTTTGTGAGTTATTGGAAAATGAAAACTATAAATTGGTAGGAGAATATGTTAATGCTACAACTAAGGTGGGGTTACAATGTGATAAAGGTCATAAATATTCTGTTAATCCTAGTGATTTTAAAAGTGGTCATAGATGTCCTATATGTAGTGGCAACCATCCGAAAACTGCCAAATCAAACTTTATAAAACAAGTTGAAGGTGAGGGTTATAAGCTTATAGGAGAATATGTTAATAGTAGTACTAAAGTTGAGATAGAATGTAACAAAGGACATAGATATTTTGTAACCCCCAATAACTTTAAAAAGGGTACAAGGTGTCCTCATTGTAGTATAAATTCTCATGGTGAAATTTTAACTAAGAAAATATTAGATGAATATAGTTGTAAATATGAATCCCAAAAGAAATTCGATGGATTAATTGGCTTGGGTGGTGGGCAACTTTCTTATGATTTCTTTGTAGATGATTATTTATTAATTGAGATTCAAGGGGAGCAACATTATAGAGCTATTGAGTGGTATGGTGGAGAAGAGCAATACAAAAAACAACAAGAACACGATAGAAGAAAAAGAGAATTTGCTAAAGAAAATGATTATGAATTATTAGAGATACTATACTTTGGCGTAAAAGATTTGGACAAGTTAGAAAAAATATTAAGAGAAAAATTATCTAAAAAATATTTAAATGTAGCTTAACTCTTTTAAAAGTAATTATATAATATAAATATAAGATAAATTAAAGGAGTTGGTAAGATGTTAATAAACTTAAATGATGTTGCATTAAAAAATGGCGTTACCTTAAATAAAGTTTTTCAAGTATTGGCTATGAATAACTTACTATTAGATAATGTTAAGTTTATAAACTTCGATTCTAAGAATCCTATGATAGATTCTAGTTTAGTTTGGAATATTGATTTCTATTGTGAAGTTATTCCAAAAGAAGAAAAGTTAAGAGTTAAAGTTGTAGTTGGAATGATGAAAGAGATAATGGAAGTTAATAAGGCTAAAGCTAAAATTCTTAAAGAAGTTTATAAGGCTCTAGGATTTATAAGAAAGAAGTTTGATGTTAATCCTTCATTATCTGAAGAAGAGATAATTAATATGGTTAATGAACTATACGATGATGGTATAGAGGGAGAAGATATTAAGTTAGCTATATTTAATCAATTATGTATTCTTACTGCAGATGAAGATGTTTATACTTATTACAATATGCTACTAGAAGAGCATCAAGAAGCTAGAAGAATAAAGGAAGAGATTATAAAATCTTTAACCAATTCTCCCAAGATAGATGAGGAAACTGGTGAAATTATAGAATAGGAGGAAATTAATTATGACTATAGCACTATTAAGAGAAGCTAGTGAGATTGATAGAATTAAATATTTTGCAAAGGTCACAGTTAAACAATTAAGAAAATTGTTAAAAGGATTAAAAATTAAATATCTTTCAAAAATGAACAAAGCTACTCTTTTAGATAAGTGCTTAGAAGTCATATTTGATAAAGATAAAGAATATGAAGAGTTTGTTCATATAACTTTCTTATCATCACAACTTACAAATAAAGATGAGTTGGAGAAGATGAGAGCTAGAGCAGTTGAATTATATAGAACTTTATCTAAGAGATATCATCCAGATAGGAATAATGGATGTGATAAGAAGTTCAAAGAAATAAATAATCTTAATGAAGGTATAAAGCTTGGGTTCGAGCAATCACTAAATGATATGAAGAAATATGCTAGGTTCTATGAATTTAAAGAAAGAACTAAAAATATGGAAACACCATTTTAGGAGGGTTAAAAATGATTAAAGACAAATTAAACAATATTGAAAGAGAAATATCTGCACTTGAAGTAGAAACTGCTTCTCTATTATCTAAATTATACTTAGGAGATACTGATTGCATATTAAAAATTAGAGAAAATAACAAGAGGGTTATTGGACTTAATGTTGAAAAGACTACTATAACAAATTCATTATCACTTAGAACCATTCCATTAACAGAAGTGGTTAAAAGATTAAATATACCTAAATTAACAACAACTATATTTAATGAGTGGTTAACTCATAAAAAGTATGGAAGATTTATAATGTTCCAGGGTGACAAAAAGAGAACATGGCAACCAAACGAGAGCTTTGACAATTTATTAGGAAAAGGGTATTCAGTTAATAGTATGCCTTCTAATAAAAATGGAAAGATAAAAGTTTTCTATACTGAAAATATTATAGAAGCAATTAATGGAAGCATTTTAAGAAGTGAATTAGAAGAGTTTGTAAGAGTAAAAAATGTTAGAGCAGATGTTGCTTAGGAGGTAACTTTATGGAAGAAAAAGTTATACAAGAGATTGATAGAAGAATAGAGATTCTTATGGAAAAGACTAGAACTATTTTAATACAATACAATGATTGTCTTGATAAAAATACTATGGAAACAATACTTGCAAATCAAGAAATTATAAGAAATTTAAGCTACGAAAAAGGTAAGCTAGAAACAATAGTTAGAGTTAAAAAGGAGTTATTATCATAATGAGAAAGTTACAAACTATTCAAAAGAAGAATAATTTAAACAAGGTTTTTGCAGTAGATGAAAAGGGTAATGGTGGAGCTAATCATCAATATTGGATTGCAGCAAGTAAATATGATGGCGATGAACCTTCTATATTTGAAGTTCAATTTCAAAATGGTGCTAGATTTGAAGATGGCTCTAAGGATGGCGTATTAGATTGTGACCTATTAGAAATAGTAAGAGATAGACTTTTAGGATTCCAAGAAGGGGAATATGCTAATGGTTACAATGAAGCAGCGTTATATCATGTTGAGAAAGCTTTAAAGTGGCTAAATGAGAGAGTTGAGGATAGAGATAGAAGGGGTGTCTTAGGCACTAACAATAAATAATAAAAATTTGGAGGATGATAATTTATGAAACAAAAATCAATTATTACAGTATTAGCAATTACAACAGCTTTAGGATTATTAGGGACTTTTAACAATAAGAAGAGGGCAGATGAGCTACAAGGAAATATATTAAACCAAGAAGCAGTATTAGCTACTTTATGGCAACAAGATAGTGCGGAGGTTAAAGCTTTAAGATTACAAGCATACCAACAAGCAGAAGAGAATATTGACCAATTAATAGCTAGTGGTGATATGCCAAGCAACCCAGCAGTAATATTAGATATAGATGAAACTATATTAGATAATATACCAGCTGGAGCATATCAAATAACAAGTAATCATGGCTACAATCACGAAGAGTTTGTTGAGTGGACTACTAAGGCAGAATGTGAAGATATAGAAGGATCAGTAGACTTTATTAACTATGCACAATCTAAGGGTGTAGAAGTGTTCTTAATATCTAATAGAAGTCCAGAGGAAATGGAAGCTACTATTGCAAATTTACAAGCAGTTGGAGTTAACGTACCACAAGACCATATAATGCTTAAAGAAGATTCTTCTAATAAGCAAAAGAGAATGGATGCAGTAGAAAATGATTACAATGTAATAATGTATATAGGTGACAATGCTGGTGACTTCGGTGGAGAATATTATAAGAAGAGTAATGAAGAAAGAAGTCAAATTGTGATGGATAATAAGGATAGTATAGGTGTTAAGTATATAGCATTACCAAACCCAACTTATGGAGATTTTGATGGAGCTATCTATGGATATGACTTCTCAATGTCAAACGATGCTAAAATTCAAACTAGAAACGATGCTTTAAAACCTTTTAAATAATTTCAATATTTTGCTTGGTGTGAATTAATCTCACATCAAGCAATTATATAATATAAATATAAAATAAAAAGGAGAGTAGCAATGGAAAAGAAGTTAATTGTTAGATTTAGAAACCAAGAGGATTTAAATATTTTTGGTGGTAAGTTTGGGATTGAGCTAACTAACTTAGTTAAGGAAGTTACAATATCTAAAGAAGGTGTTCAAGATATTAAATATAAGAAGCCTACAAAACCAAGCAGCAAACCAAAGAAGATGGATATGTATTTAAAACATTGGAAAGATATGCCAGAGTTTATTATTGACTTCCATAAAAGTGATTATGCTAAAATAGATTTTATATTTATAGATTACACAATAGAAGAGTTGGCAGATAAATTCGAGCAAACAGTTACAGATAAAACTAAGAGCTTATGGTTTCCAAAGTTAATACAAGGTGAACATAGAAATATAAGAGTACTAGGTGGAAGATTAGCTAAATATCCTATATATGTTATATCTAAGAATAGAAGTGAAGAGTATAGATTTGCTACAAGCAACTGGTTATCAAGAATGGGACAACCCCACTATATAGTAGTAGAACCCCAAGATGTAGAAAAGTACAAAGCAAGTAAATTAAATACTAAGTATTGTACTATATTAGAAATGGATTTAGCTTACAAAGAGCATTATGATTGTATAAGTGATTTGGGTAATATCAATTCAACTGGACCAGGCGCAGCTAGGAATTTTTGTGCAGACCATGCAAGATTTAGTGGATATGATTGGGCTTGGATATTAGATGATAATAGTGAAAACTTTGATAGATTTTGGAGAGGAAGAAGGATATTAAGTCATTCTCCAGAAACTTTTAGAAGTGTTGAAGAGTTTGTAGAGAGATATGAAAACATAGCTCTAGCAGGACTTAACTATTCTAAATTTTGCTTAGGAGAAAATGTTTATCCACCATTTACTATAAATACTAGAATCTATAGTTATGGATTGTGGAATCTAAATTGTCCTTTAATAACTCAAAGGGGTAGATATAATGAAGATACTATTCAATCTTTAGATGTTTTAAGTAATGGATGGAATACAATTCAATTCAATTGTTATTTAGGGGCTAAGGTTACTACTCAAAAGATTCAAGGTGGTAATACAGAAGAGTTTTATAATCATGATGAAGGTGGAACTTTACCAAAATCTCAAATGTTGGTAGATGCCTATCCACAGTATGCTAAATTAGTATGGAAGTTTAGTAGATGGCATCACGAAGTAGATTATAGCTCATTTACCCAACCATTAATAATAAAAGATGAATACAAACACCTATTAGATGAACCTACAAATAAAATTAATGAGAATGGGGCTTATATAGTTAGAATACCTAGAGAGATGTGTTTAACAGATGATGATAATAGGGAAACCTTAGAAAAGATGTTCCCTAGGGGCTGTAAAGAAGATATTACTAATAGTAATTTATATCTATAATAAATATTGTAAACAATTTGTAAAGCCATTGATTTTTCGACAGGTAATTATATAATATAAATATAAGATAATTTAGGAGGAATGATTTTATGAAAAGAAAGTTTAGTGTTGGAGATATTATTGTAGGAAATGATTCAAGTATTAGATATGCTTACACTTCTAAGGATATGGGTTTTGAAGGAAGGGTTCTTGAAAATTGTTCTTGTGGTGATATAAGAGTTAAAATATTAAAGTGTAGAGATGAGTATGAAATTGGTAATATATATGAGGTTAGTGAAAGTTGTTTTGATAGAAAAAGACAAGTGATATCTATAAATAAAAAGGGTAGAGCTAATCTTGAATTAGATGTTTTAATAAATAATGGAACTACCAAGGTTGTTTTAAATGATAAGGTTGGGGTTGCTAGAAAGAAAGATGAGGATAGTTGTGATTATAGATTAGGAATTATATTAGCAACTATGAGAGCATTAGAGGTTGATGAAGAGGTAATTCAAAAGACTATAGATGCTTGGTTTAATGAAAATCCTCTAAAAGATTTCACAACAAGAGAATTACTAAATGAAATAAGTGAAAGGATTTAGTTGCTATGATTAAGTTTTCTATATTAAGAATAGAGATACTAGAAATGTATTATATAGGCACTATGCTAGGTAAGCCAGAAGAGGTTTACTATATAACATATATGGTGAATGACACTTATAACTTTATGAAAATAAAGAGGTATAAAAAGAAACTTTTTGGGAAAAGGGTTCTTAGGTCAAATGATGAAATAATAAATGAGTTTAAAAGTAATGCCTATGAAAGAATGAGAGAAGTCTATAGAAATGAAAAAGATATTAGATGCTTAAAAAATGATTTAAGAAGTGAATTTTGTATTGAAGAGGTGTTGTAGATGATGAGAAATATACTTGATAAGTATAGTAGTAGTAGCAACAATGATAACGAGAGAGGTGGAAGAGTGGGGTTAATTGGATTATATACGGTGCTAATGTTAGTTTTAAAGCTAACTGGAATAGCTAGTATAGGTTGGTGGTTAGTATTTGCACCACAATTAATAATAGCTACAATCTTTGGATTAGTTCTTATATGGTGGATTTTAACAAAGAAATAGTGGACAAGTTGTCCACATACATAAAGACAAAATAAATTAAATTAAATTTTAGGAGGTACATACCCAATGGCAAAAAGAATAGATAATAGATTTAGGAGAAAAGATGTTTTATTAATAGATTTAGGACAAGAAGGAAAAGGATCAGAGCAAAAGGGCAGAAGACCTTGTGTAGTTATTAGCAATAATATGGGTAATGGATTTAGTCCAGTACTAACAGTTCTAAGTATTACATCTCAACAAAAGGCAGTAATTCCAACTCATGTTGAGATAGAGAAGAGTGAAGAAAATGGATTAACTTACGATAAGAGCTTAGTTTTAGCAGAGCAAGTTAGAACAATTTCAAAGGAAAGAATAATTAGAAAACTTGGTACTCTAAGTGAAGATGATATGCAAAAAGTAGACAAGGCTATAATGAAAAGCTTATTTAACTAGGTAAAAATTTCATCCTACTAATTATATAATATAAATATAAAAATAGGAGGAAAGAAAGATGTTTAACAAGAAGCTTATAATAACTAACCATGTTAGGAGAAGATTCAAAGAGAGGGGTATTAAATTCTTAGATAATAAAGAGTGGAAATATACTATTGACCAACAAATAAGGATGGATTTAAAACCCTTAAATGTACGAAAGATAGAAAAGAAAAGTAACAACACTTCTAAGATTACAACTAAACAAGGGAAGGTTTATATAATTAAAGAGGAAAAGAATTTTGCAGTTATAAAAACTGTATATAAAACCAACTTACAAAAAGAAATTTTAGGGGTGTAAATATGATTCTATATAATAAAAAGAAAAGTTTAATGGATGAAATAGATACTATAATGCCTAGTGGGAAAGATGAAAAGTTTGATAATTGGCTAGTTGAGGTAGAGAGTATGATGGACTATATGATAGATGAGATAGAAAGTTTAAAAGATGAAATAGAAATGATAAATGATAATTCATAGAAAAGGTTGGACTAATTTTTGTCTGACCTTTTTAATTTGTTTACAATTTAATTAAAAAAATATATTGAAAATGCACTCAACTTATTATATAATAAAAACATCAAGTAAATAAATTTACAAAATATAGGAGTGAATAAAAGAAATGGAAAGATTTGAAGATTATTTAAAAACGATAAAGAGTGAGAATACTAGAAATGCAACAAAGGTTATTTGTAAGAAGCTAGATGCTTATATGAATAAAGCTAAGATTGATAGCATAAAGGATATGACAGAGCTTACGGTAGACTTATTTATAAAGAGGGAATATAATGGAAAATCAAATACTACAATATCTAGCTTAGTGAGTAGAATGAAGGATATGTTTAAATTCTACAACAACTTTGAAGCAGTTGAACACTTAAATTTATTTTACATACAAAGTATAATTAGCACAGGAGAAACTAAATATCTTTCTCCAAGTGAGGTTTATGATTTCATAGAGAGTTTAATCAACTATCAAGATAAGGCGTTAGTATTATTAGTGTATTTAGGACTATATGACGACAACCTTGACACTATAAGAAACTTAAAGGTAAAACAAATTAAAGACGGAAGAATAGAATTAGGTGAAGGAAAAGTTTTAGAGTTAAATGAATATTGTAATAACATTATCCAAAAGGCACTAGAAGAGAAGGAAATGGAGAAGTATGTTGTAAATGATGTTGGAGGATTCTCACCTTCATATGAACTAAATACAGAATCACCATATCTAATGAGGTCAAGAAGAAGAAAGAATGCAGCAGTTATATTGCCACCAGCTACATTAAAGAAAAGATTTGAATCTTTTTCAAACTATTTAGATATGAAGGTTACACCAGTTTCAATTAAAAATTCTAAAATAATATATGATTTAGTAAAGTTAGAATATGAAGTTAATGAAGGATTAGACATAAACCAACTAGAGTTAAAGAACATATTAAAAGACAAGGGTATAGTTGGTAGCATTGAATCATTAAATGTAGCTAAGAAGAAGATGAAGTTAAAAATTATAAGAGATATAATAACAGAAAAAGATTGGTTTATAAACTAGGAAAATTCCTAGTTTATTTTTTTATTTTTTTTACGAAAACCCTTAACTACTCCGTAAGCAATTATATAATATAAATATAAGATGAAAATAAAAGTCAAGAAGCAACCAACGCACTTACTTATCCATGTGGAGAACCTCTTTGAGAGGTATATGGCGTTAGATAGTTAAAGTCTATTAAATGTGGATGACTTTTAAATATTAAAAAATGGAGGAATGTTTATATGAAACAATCAATCAATAATGCAGTAGTAGTAGGTTTATTAAAATCAAAAGAGGTTAGATATGGTCAAAACAAAAATGGTGATTATATTTCATTAAAGTTAACAATAGAAAGTAAGTTAGCAGATGATAAGGTTAATGTTCAAAGAGTAGAATGTTTTGCAGCAGCAACATCAAAACTATATAAAGGATTCCAAACAGTAGCAAATGAATATAAAACTATTGATGAAAATGGAAGAGAAAACGCAGATAGAATCAAGGTTACAGGTTCAATCTCATTAAATGAATATGTTGGTAGCGATGGAGAATTTAAATCATTCCCTAAGATAAGTGGAATATTCGTAAATAGATTGGATGCTGGTAATGTTAATCCAGATGAATGTGGAGTTGTCCTAGAGTGTGTAGTAGATAATGTTATAGATGAGATCGGAAAAGAAGGATTACCAAGTGGAAGATTATCAGTAAAAATCTTAACAGTTGGCTACAATGATAGAATTAGTGAATTTGGAGATGTTAAAGTTGGAGCAGATTTAGCACCTCAATTCAAGAAACTATTCCCAGTTGGAACTACTGCTAAGTTTAGTATAGCATTATACAACTATGCAGAGATAGATGAATCTCAACAAGCTCAAGAAGCTGCAGTTCCAGGATTTGGACAAACTTTCTCAAATATAGATACAACAGTTAGAAACTTTGTAAATGAGAAAGTAATAATAGGTGGAGATATGCCAATAGTATTAGGAGCTTACTCAAAAGAAGATATAGAAAACATGAAGAAATTAAGAGAAGTTGCTAAAGCAGAAATTATGCAAACTGCACCAAACCTAGGTGGACAATCTCTTCAAAGTGGATTTGGTAGTGGATTTGATGCTTCAACACCTCAAGCATCAACACCTCAAACAGATATACCAGCAATAGATGATAGCGACTTACCATTCTAATTAATATATAAAACTAAATACACTCATAGTTAAGAGCTATGAGTGTACGAAGTTTAATAAGTGAATTATAGGTTGCGAATTATAGTGTCGAGTAGAGCTTTGGAATTGTTTAATTTTGTTAACACCATATTCCCCTTGTAGTGGAATAATATAACTTTTGAGAATTTAAAAAATGTAAAACTAAAACATTGTGTTTATTAATAAATTGTAAAACTGTTTACAATTCAATAATAATACTTGATATGTAATTTGTCAACATATTTAAGAGAAAATGGAGGGAAACTTTATGCTAAGATTTGGAATAGTAGGAAAGATAAGAAGTGGAAAAAGTACAGTTGCAGATTTACTAGGCTTAGAATTAAAAGAGTTTTATAAAGTAGAGTTTTCGGATGCTCTTAGAATGGTTACGGATATATTATACCCAGATACAAAAGGTGTTAAGAATAGAGAAAGGCTTATAGCAGTTGGTCAACATATGAGAAAATTAGACGAAGATGTTTGGGTTAATATAGTAGAAAATTGGATAAAGAAAGCAGAAGAGAGAAATGGAAAAGATTTTCCTATTATAGTTTCTAGTGTAAGACAACCTAATGAAGTTGAAATGTTGAAGAGAAACGGATTTATATTAATTAAGGTTGAAGCAGATGAGGATATAAGAATCCAAAGATGTATAGATGCTGGAGATTCATTTAATATAGAGTCATTCAATGATTATACTGAAACTGCACTAGATGGTATGACCTTTGATTATGTTATAAAAAATAATGAAGATTTAGACTATCTTAAAAAGTGTGTAAGTTGTATTGTTTCATTGGAAAGATGTGGAGCAGAGGATTTTATGAAAGTATTAGAAGATACTGAGAAGATGATGGAGGAAGATAATTAATGTTTTATTCATTACCTCAATTCAATAGTGGTGGAAGGCATATAATAAATGATAAGATAGGTCGCTTCATTATAATAGAAGCTCAAACTGCAGCAGAAGCTAGGAGAAGAGCATATGAGATTACAAAAGATTATATGAGTTATTGTCCTTGTTGTGGCGAAAGATGGGACTATGATTCATTAGATGATGAAGGGGAAGCCCTTCCTAATATTTGGGGAGAGCCAATTAATAATAGAAGTGCTAGAGTTTACTATCTCGATGGAAGAATAGAAAAGCATGGAGATTAAAGTTGAAATAACATTAAACAAATTTGTAACAAGTTTGAGTGGTGGTGTGGTAAGATGCAATCAACCTACTACACCAAAACCACCAAGACCAGGAGGTAAGTTATGGAAAGAGAAGTGGTCAGATTAAGATTAGCATGGAAAAAATTTAAAAATACTTTATTTGGATTTACGGGAACTGCAATATATTGTCCTAAGTGTGGGGGGCTTAATGTAGGATTTGGTAGTAGTTTAATATGCAAAGATAGAGAAGCTTACAATGTTGAATGTAGAGATTGTGGCAATAAAGGAAGAATAGTTGAATGTTGGGATGAAAGGAAGATGTAATTATGAAAAAGAAAACAGAGATAATTTTAAAAGACGAAAAGAGTATTTGGGTTGAGGAAGAGAAGAAGGTAATTGATGAACTACTAAAAAGAATCAACACATACAATAAAGATTTTACTTTTATTATTCTAAGCGACTATACAATAAGGGTTAGTGAGATAGTTCTATATCGTTCACTTGGAGGAAGTAAATAATGGATAGAGCCATATTAGATAGTCTAATAAAAACCTATAGAGTTAGAACTAGCAAAGAAGATTTTTCAGAAGAGGATTTTCATGTTTTAAATTGTCTTATAGAGCTAAAGAACTATAAGAAAGAGAAACAAGAACTTATTAATTTCTTTGAGAGTGTAATAATATGCCCTCATTGCAACAAGAAAAAGTAATTTAGATAAATTAAAATATTCATTTTATTTTAAAAATAGGAGGTTTTTATATGAAAAGAGCAGTAGAGATTAGGGCGATGATGAGAAGTAACTTACAAAATGAGCTAGGCACTATAGAGGATTTAATTGTAAAAATGGCTCTAGTTGGAGGAACTTCAATTACCTTAGAAAGATTATCAAATGAAGCCAAGGAAGAGTTGGAGAAGAATGGTTACTATGTATCAGAAGCTAGAAGATATAATGAAGGTGGATTCATTGTAAGTTGGGTGTAGATGTATGAGTAATTGTTTTTATGTAGTAGTAGCTGGAGGAAGGGATTTTAACGATTATCCTTTCCTCAAAGAATCACTAGATAAGATTTTAATAAATGTAAGAAAGACAAAGAAAATAGTAATAGTATCTGGTTGTGCAAATGGAGCAGATACTATGGGAGAACGATACGCAAAAGAGAATGGATTTGAAATAATGAGGTTCCCAGCTCAATGGGCTAAGTATGGTCGTGGAGCTGGTCATATAAGAAATAAAGAAATGTATAATGTTTGTGATGCTTTAGTTGCTTTTTGGGATGGTAATAGTAGAGGAACTAAGAATATGATTGGACTATGTAAAGGTAAGAAGCCTACAAGAATTTTTAGATATTAGGAGGGGTTTTATGGTTATAAAAATAGGAACGGTTGGAGTTTTTGTTTTGGTTTTATATTTAGAAATTTTAAGAAGAGTAAAAAACAAAAGAAAGAAGAAAATATTTGAAGAAAAAGAGAAGGAGTACAGTATTAAAGAAGAGGAATATCGTCAAACTTTAGGAGGTGCTTTTTATGAGATTAGTAAAAGATTTGATGATGTGATTGGTAAGAAACCAGAGAAACCAGAAGAGCCAGACTTTTTATAAATAGAATTGGAGGATGTTTATGATAATAAGCGATGTAACTCAAAGAAGGTTAGTTGTTGATTCTATGAGAGAAGTTATTAGGATCAGAGGAATAGCAAGAAGAGAAGGTAAGATATTTGATTTTTACGATGTTGGAAATGGTAGCTACCTTGTAACATTAACTAAAGATGGAGTAGGAGATTATCACGACAAATATGGAACACCTACTGCTTTAGCTCAATATGATAAGGAAATAATAAAGGATTACTGGAGGTTTAGTTGTGAGTAGAGATGATGGAAAGATGCTAATATTTAGCGACCTATATACAAGTATAGAACAATCAGAAAGTGATGGCTATGATAAGGCTAAAGAGGATTTAAATAAGTATTTGGATGAGTTATCTTCTCTTCAAATGAGAAGATATGGCTTAATGAATGTAGGAGAAGATACTACAGAGATAGAAGAAAAGATAGATGTTTTAAATGAAAAGGTAGATACAATACTATTTTGCTATCCAGGAATAGAACAATACTAATTTTTTAAAAAACCCTTAACTATTTCAGATATAATTATATAATATAAATATAAAGTAAATAATATGAAAAAATGGAGGATTTAAATTTATGTTAGATGTTTTAAATTTACAACCAAACAAATTATCAAAGGACTTAACTTCTTATAACTTCTTATTATACTCAATGCCAGGAATGGGTAAAACAACTTGGGCAACAAAGATGTTTCCTAAAAAATCATGTATCTTAGGTGCAGAATTTGGTTACAAAGGTATTCCAGGAGCTATAGGAGTTCCAGTTCCAGACTACTTAACACTTCTAAAATATGTAGACCAATTCGATACAGATGAAGCAAGAAGTTTATATGATACTTTAATCATAGATACTACTACAAAAGTAGGAGAAATGATAGAAAATTATATATTAGGTATGTATGGAAAAGATAATTTAGGAGATTGTAAAGCTCACGGAGGGGCTTACCCACTAATAAATAGATATTACAACTTAGCGTTTGATAGATTAAAAGCTAGAGGTTACAACTTTGTATATATATGTCATGCTAAAACTATTGACATTAAAAACAATAAAGGTGAGAAGATAGGCGAAAAATATATGCCTAAGATGAGTGATAGAATAAATGGTTTAATTGAACCAGAGGTTGATTACACTTTCTTCATCACTTTAGATAAGGAAGGAAAAAGAATATTAGTTACTGATAATAATGTTAAGTCAGTTGGAAAAACTAGAACACCTCTTCCTCTAACAATGCCTTTAGATATAGATTTATTCTTATCAGAATTTGCAAAAGGAATAGATTCTAAGGGTGGAGAAATGACAACAGATGAGAGAATGAAAACTACAGTTGTTGACTATAAGGCTAAGTTTGGAGATTATTTAGATTTAATAGAAGAAATTAAAGAACTTGGAAGAAGGTCAATGGAAATATCTAAAGAAAAAGGCAAAGAAGCAGTAGTAATTGTCAACAATAGATTAGGAAAAGATGACAATGGAATACAAAGAACATTAGAACAATGCACTCAAGAAAATGCAGAAGTATTAGAAACTATAATAATGGATTTAAAGAAGAATCTTGAATAATTTAAAAGAGTGGATTTTCCACTCTTTTTATTTATAAATTTAAATTTAAAGGAGAATCATTATGAAAAAAGAAAAAATTAACACCATCATTAAATCAATACTCACGCTCACCATGAGCGTACTAATACTAACACAGGGGGTAATAATAAATAAAAGTAGAAAAACTCTTAATAAATTAAATGATAGCTACTCTTCTATGCAAGAAGAGGTTCAAGAAAAATCTAATGAATTAAATTCTCTAAATGAGAAGATAACCGAACTAGAAGGTGTAATAAATTCCAAAGATGAAGAGCTTCAAAATAAAGATGAAGAGTTGGCAGAAAAAGATAATACTATCTCTTCTTTAGAGGAAGAGAATAAGGAGTTAGCCAGGCGAAAGCTAGAAAAGGAAAAACAAGAAAAAGAGCAAATAGGTAATAAAAATGGACAAGTTATAAATGTAGAGCTAACTGGCTATTGTAATTGTTCCTCATGTAGTGGGGGGTGGTCGCATCAAACTGCTATGGGAACAAGTACAAGAGTGGGAGTTATTGCAGCACCTACAAGCATTCCTCTAGGCTCTAAAATCTATATACCAGAGTTGGGGTGGTATAAAGAAGATGCTACCTTTAGTGTAGAGGATAGAGGTGGAGCAGTTGTAGAGAGAAATGGAGTTTATGTTATAGATGTGTACTTCCCTTCTCACGAACAAGCTATAAACTTTGGAAGGGTAAAAACCCAAGCAACAATTATAGATTAGTGTTTTTTTACACTAATCTACTACATAACCCTTAACTTTCAGTTAGGCAATTATATAATATAAATATAAAAGGAGTTGGTTAGATGGTATTAAGACTTTATAAGTGTTATGGAGAAGATTGTGTAAATCAAAATAAAAAACATCCATTAGATAACTTAATAGAAGAAGGAGGAAAAAGATATTGCAAAAGTTGTCTTGAGAAAAGACATAAAGAGCAAAAGGATAGGAAGGAACTTTACGACACCATAAAGGAATACTACAACATTAGTTTTCCAACTGGAATGATGTTAAAGCAAATAAAACAATATCAAGATGAAGCTGGTTATACATTAACTGGAATGACCAAGACATTGAAATACTTAAAAAATAATTGTACTGGAATAACTTTTAAACCTCAAATGGGTTTAGGGATTATCTCATACAAATATGATGAAGCTAAGGAGTTTTGGATTAATCAACAAAGGATAGCAGATGCACAAAGAAAGTTACAGGAGAATAAAGAGAGCTTAAATGAGGTTGTGGTTGTAAATACAAAGCAATTAGATAAGACGAATGTATATAAACAATCAAGGATGATTGATTTAAGCAACTTAATATAAGGGGTGGTTGAATGATTAGCAATAGTTTATTAGTACCAAGAAGAGCAATATTTAATTTCTTAGGATGTATTTGTAAGAATCCTAAACTATTAAATAAAGAAGGTAGAGAAGTTAGTGAAAAAGATTTTGAAGATTCATTTTTAAAAATCATGTTTGCTGGTATAAATAATATCTATATTAGTACACCAACCATAAGAGAAATTACTGCAGTAGATGTAGATAACTATTTGGCTCAACAAGCTCAAGCATACAATATATTTACTCAAAATGATGGTTTCAAAATTTTATCATCCGCAATACAAAAGTGTAACCCAGACTTATTCGATGAGAACTATAAGATAATAAAGAAGTTTTCACTATTAAGAGATTTTAATAATATGGGATTTGATATTTCAGACATCTATAATCCAACCAACACCAACTTGGCAGAGGTAAATAAACAAGCTATTGAGCTTGAGAAAATGGATTTGCAAGATATAGTTGACCACTTTAGCTTAAAGTTAGTAAACATAAAAAATGATTGGAATGTGGCTGGTAACCATAGGAGATATCTTGCTAGTGACGGATTAGATACTTTGCTAGATAGATTACACCAAGAACCAGATTATGGAGTTTCATTCCTAAATAAGTATTACAATACTATATTTAGAGGTATGAGATTTGGTAAGTTAATGATAAAGTCAGCTGGTACTGGTGTAGGTAAAACAAGAACTGCATTAGCAGATGTAGTTGCAGTTTCAGCTACGGAGATATGGGATTTTTCTATAGGTGACTATGTAAAGCAAGAAGTTATTTATAATAGCACCTTCATATCTACAGAGATTGAGATGGAACAATTACAAACTTGTTTACTAGCTATCATAAGTGGAGTAAATGAGAATGTAATTAAGAAAGGGAATTATTCTAGGGAAGTTCATAAGAGATTAGCTAAAGCAATAGAGATATTAAAAAACTCACCAATAACTCTTCACTATATAAATGACTTCTCAATGTTGGACATTGAAAACATAATAGAGCAAGAGATATTAGAAAATGATTGTAAATTTGTATGGTTTGATTACCTTCAAATAACGCCAAAACTAAGTAGAACAATTCAAGAAGAGTATGGAATGGGGTTAAGAGAAGATCAGATAATGATGAACTTTTCAAGTAGACTTAAAAATATAGCAGAAAGATACAACATTTATATAAGTACTGCAACTCAATTAAATAGAAACTCTAAAGAAAGAGAAAATAGAGATGCAACATCAATCCGTGGAGGTTCGGCTACGATAGATAAAGCAGACTTTGCAGTTCAATTATATAAGGTAACTTCTCAAGACTTAAAGAGTATAGAACCACTTTTAAGAAGAGGTTTAGCTACACCTAACTTTATGCACATTGTATATAAGAATAGAGACGGTGAGTTTAATGAAGTTATCATTTGGTCAAGGATGAATCATGGAAATATGAGAGAGGAAGTTTTATTTGTAACTACAAAGGATTATGAACTTATAGATGTGCAACCTACAGAAATAAAGACTAGATAGGAGAATTAATATGACAGCTAAAGAAATAGTTGAAAATTTAACGATAGAACAAATAATTGATATAGTTATTTCTTTAGGTGGAGATGAACCAAGATTTGCTAGTGATAACGAATATTTATTTAAAACTATATGTCATAATGGAGAGCATGAAGGTAAGTATAAGTTAAGTTATTATGTGAATAGTAAAAACTTTGTTTGTTGGACAGAGTGTGGAACTATAGGTAATATATTTAACTTGGTTATGCACATTAAGAATGTAGAATTTGGAGAAGCTTACAATTATGTTTGTAAGGTTGCTGGTATAGCAAATACTAACCTTAAAGTTGGATTCTCCGAAACATCAACATCTTTAGAAAAACAAGATTATTCATTTGTAAATAAGTTTACGGAAGAGGATTTGGAAAATTTAGAAGTTCCAAAACTAAAAACATATGATGAGCGTATATTAAATACTTTCTATAATTTCTATTGTCAAGCATGGATAGATGATTATATAACAATAGAAACTATGAAAGAGTTTGGTATTATGTTTGATATTCTATATAATTGTGTAATTATACCCCATAGAGATATAGATGGAGATTTAGTTGGAATTAGGGGAAGGTTCTTTAATCAATATATGGTTGATGGAGGTAAAAAATATATGCCAGTAACCATAGATGGTATAACTTATAAATATCCAACTAGAGCAAATTTTTATGGAATAGACAAGCATAAGGAAAATATAAAGAAATATAAAACTGCAATAATTGGAGAAGCAGAAAAGTTTGTTCTTCAACATCATTCTTATTATCCAAACACCTCAACTGCAATAGCTCTTAATGGAAGCTCTTTGCATTGGGAACAAGTAAAGATTCTTAAAGATTTAGGAGTTGAAAATGTAGTAATAGCATTGGATAAAGAGTTTGAAAATGCAGAAGAGGAATTGGCTTATAGAAAGAAGATAATAGATGGAATTATCTCTAAGCTATATCCTATATTTAATGTTTCAGTAATATGGGATAGAAAAGGATTGTTAGGATTAAAAGAATCTCCTACAGATAGAGGTAAAGATATTTTTGAAAATTTATATAATAGTAGACTATATTATACAATATAAATACGGAGGTAGTTAGTATGAAATATGTATTAAAAGGAAAACAAGGTTTTGGAGTTATGTCAACTATATTAGAGAATAGAGGTATTACGGACTTGGGTTTAGTATTAAACCCAAACCATGATAATGATACGAATCCATTTGATATAGTTAATATGGATATTGCAATAAAAACAATATTAGAATATTTAACATCTAATATATTAGTTTTAGTTGATAGTGATGTTGATGGTATGACAAGTGGAGCTTCTATGTATAAGTATTTAAGAGCTATTAAAAGTGGTGGAGATTTAGATTACTACCTTCATAAAGAGAAGAAACACGGTTTAACTAATGAGTTCATGGATTTCATAAGTAAAAGTAAACACTACGATTTAATTATAATTCCTGATGCTGGCTCAAATGATATTGAGAATATAAAAACATTAGAAACTAGATATAATTCGAGGGTTATAATAATTGACCACCATGAGGTTGACAAATTTGGTGACTATGGTATAATATTAAATAATCAATTATCACCTTTAGCAAATAAAAACTTAACTGGAGCTGGTATGGTTTATTTGGTTTGTAAAGCCTTAGAAACTCGTGTTAGTTCTGGGATAATGGGTGATATACTTAACTTAGTTTCAATTGGTCAAATTGGAGATAGTTCTAATTTAATAGAAAACGAAGTTAGAAATATGTGTTTTAACTCTATAAGAAATATAAAAAACAACTTTATGAGAACTGTTTATACAAGTGAAAACTTTAAAGATTTAGATTTAGGTTCAATAACACTAAGAAATTTATCTTGGGGTGGGGTTGTACCTATGATAAATGCAGTTACTAGGGTTGGTAGTATAGAGGACAAGACTATAGTTTTTCAAGCTCTTGCAGATATTAGACCAGATAGAGAGTTTGTAGTGACCAAGAGAAAACTAAATAAAGAAATTAGAAAATATGAAATGATTGATTTTACTTACAATCTATATGAGTATGCTTTAGAAGTGTGTGAAAATGCTAGAAAGCTACAAAGTAAGATAGTAAAAAATCAACTAAGTAAAATAGAATGTCAATACAATCCTCAAGCAAATGTTCAAATATTCACCCTAGAAAATAAGGATGAGATAAAGGGTATAACTGGATTAATAGCCAACAAATTAGCAGAGAAGTATTCCAACCCTTGTATTGTTTGTTGGCTTGATGAGGATGATATTTATAAAGGTTCTTTAAGAGGTAATGAGGAAGTTTTACCTAACTTCAAAGAGTGGTGCTTACAAACTGGACTTTTCAAAATGGTTCAAGGACACGCCAACGCTGCGGGAATAGAAATCTCTCTTGAAAATATGATTAAGTTAACCTCAAGCAATCTTTCTCTTGACAAAGGAGAAGGTATCATATATGATGTTGATTATATATTTGGTAGCGTAAATATTGAAGATGCAAAAGAGGTTTGCAACTACAATATGCTATGGGATAATGGAGTGGAGAAACCATTATTTGCATTTGAAAATATTCAAATTCCTACAACATCCATAAGATGGAGCAAGAACACTCTTAGAATTTGGATTAATGGGGTTACTATAGTAATATTTAAAACGCCAGAAGAGGTATTTAAAGAACTTACAGAAGTTCCAGGATATATTACTATTAATTTAGTAGGAACTTTTGAAGAGAATCTATACAATGGAAATACCTATATGCAAATAAAAGCAACTGATTATGAGGTTGTTTCGGGTTCTAATAAAGATGAACAAATAGATTTTGGAATGTTCTTCTAATAGAATAGAATCGTTAACTTAATAGTTAACGATTTGTTTACATAAACGTTATAGTTTATACAACACTTTTATTAAAAGCTATTATATAATAAAAACATCAAGTGAAGGACAAGTTGTTAGTAAAGTCCCCTAGCAACTAAGGGCAAGTGTAGGATAAGTTGTTATTAAAATCCCATAACAACTAAGGGTAATTATAAAATATAAACATTAAATAATTAGGAGGTAGATTATGGTTATAAAATTAAAGGATGCTTTAAAAAAGAAAAACGTTGGTAAAGATTTTGTATTTATAGAAAAAACTCTTAAAAACCACTTTACACATAGAATATGTAATGTTGGTGATGGTAGAATAGGATTTTTAAGTAGTAGAAATACAATAATAATTCCAAACGAAAGTCAAGGTGAGGGATTAGAAGTTATATTACTAGAAAGGGGTAATTACTTTGGAAAAGCAATATAGAGTAATGGATTTTGAAGAGGGAAAGTATTATCATTTATTAGGACACGCTTTTGGGTGTGACAATAATGTGGTTGATAAGGTTAAGATTTATTTTGTGAAAGATGGTCAACTATTCTACAAGTTTAGAGATAGTGGAGCTTCAAAAAGCGAAGGTTCTTATAACGATGTTATCAATAGTAAATTTGTTTTAGCAGATACCTTCTTTGATTATAAGAAAATTGATAGAGGTGTTGAGGTTGAAGCTAAGATCAGAGGTGAATGGAGAAAAAGATTTTTTATAGGAATAGAGGAAGAAATTTATCGCTCTCTTGAAAAACCATGCTTCTTAGGATTTGAAATGAATGGTAGAAAGATTACAGTTTCTCCAGTTAATCCAAGGGTTGAAGATGCCACACCTTATTATGAGGTAGCAGATGAAATAAGAGTTGATACTAGATTTGGAGAGTATATTGATTGGAGGTAGTTTGTTTTGGTAATCTTTATTGCAATAGCTTATTACACAATTTTCTTACCTTTACACATTAAAAATTTAATAGGCATATGTTCAATAAGAAGGAAAGATAAGATGGATTGGTTCATGCTAACACTAACAATTATTTGTATAGTTGGAACGCTAATACTTCCAATAATATTATTTTAAGGAGATGATTAAATGAACGTAACAATTTATTCAGATGGTGGAGTTAGAGGTAATGGAGCTTTAGATGCTATAGGGGCTTATGGTGCTATACTTATGGTTGATGGAAGTGAACATAAAAAGGAAATAAAGGAAGCTTTTAAAGGTGTGACAAACAATCAAATGGAATTGAAGGGTGCTATAGAATCACTAAAGCTTCTAAAATATCCTTGTAATGTTAAGTTATATACTGATAGTTCTTATGTAGTTAATGGTATTACTAAGTGGATTCCAGGTTGGGTTAGAACTAATTGGATATCTGCATCAAAGAAGCCAGTTAAAAATAAAGAGTTATGGCAAGAGCTTTTAGCTTTAACTCAAAAACATAATGTTGAGTTTAATTGGGTTCGTGGTCATGCTGATAATGAATTGAATAATAGAGCTGATGAACTTTGTAATATTGCTATGGATGAGTTTAGGGGGTAGAAAAATGAAGAAGATAACTTTAGATAATGGAAAAGAATTTAATATTAGACTTGTAACCTCAAGAGAAGAGGTTACAAAAGTCTATGAATGTGACGATATAGATTTAGGAAGATATTATGATATTGCATACGACAATGATATAAGCAAACACTCTAGCGAATTTAAGTATATAATAGATACTTTAATAGAAGAAGCAGTAGAGAATAGAAATGAGTTAGATGATAGAGATGATTCTGGTATAGTATTTTGTGTTAATGAGAGATATTATAGAATAGGTTGCCCTTCAACAATAGAGCTTGATGAAAGATGTCAAGCTAGTTGCAAAACCTGTTGGAAGGAATCTCTTGGAAGAGAAGGTGCGAGAATCGAATCTTTTAACAAAGCCTTAAAAGAATATAACATAGATAAGGATAGCATTATAAAACACATAAGCAAAAAGGAAAAGTTAAAGACTTTAGAAGATTTTAGAAATGGAAAAGACGTTGAAGTTGTTGGAATAAGATTATTTAAGTTAAATGATAAGGTATATAACTCTTGCCCAGATAACTTTGGATTAGAATCGAATGAAATGAGCGAAGGTTGTAAATTTAACCCTAGTTGTGCTAGGTGTAAAAATTGTTGGAAGAAAAACATCAAAGATTATTTAGAGGGAGAAGAATAATGAAAAAAATAGAGTTAGATGGAAAAGAGTATATAATTGAGGTTATAGAAAATTGGCTTGGAGATGATTATAACGGCATTAGTAGGATTCAACAATCTTTAAGTTATGGTGACTGGGTTACATTTAACTATACTGTAGCCGAGGAAATTTATGAACATTCTGGTGGTGAAGTTAAATCTTTACTTAATTTAGGTTCTCAATTTATTAAAGTTAATGAAGAGGTTATTAGGTTGGGTTGTCCAGATGAGATAGGACTAAAAAATAGGTGTAATATGTCATGTAGGAAATGTTGGATTACTGCACTTAGAGAAAGGGTATCATCTAAGAAAATAAAAGAAGAAGCAGAAAATTTGTTTAAAAATGGTTTAATAAAAGAACCTAAAGCTATTACTAATATTAGTAGTAGAGAAGAGAAGGTTGAATTTTTAAATGGGTTAAAATCTGGAAAAGAACTTGACTTTAGATTTGATAAAGCTCTTGTTGTAGATGGCAAACTATACTCTATATGTCCAGGATGTGTAGGTTTAGATGGTATGGAGGATAGTTACGATGGTTGTATTGGAAATTGTCAAGAGTGCTGGAAGAAGAATATAAAAGAATTTTTAGAAGATGAAGAATAGTCATTAACTTTTAAAATTGTAATTATATAATATAAATATAAAGAGAAAAAGGAGAGTAAGATATGTTAAACTTAGTATTTTCACCAAAATATTTTTCACAAAAAATAGGAAATTATGCAGAAGCTTTAGGATGTAATAGGGTAGAATATAAAACATTCATTGAATATAGAATAGATGGATATACATTATTTAGAATGAAGGAATTTAAGAACTTTGTAAAAGTTATGTTCCTAACAAAACCTAACACTAAGATTAATTTCTATGTAAAGAGAAACGAAGAGTTTGCTAGATACTTAACAACTTCTCAATTTAAAGAAGAGTCAAAGAAGTGTGTAACAACTTTTAAAGTTTCATCACCAGACGAGTGCATGATGATTCAATATATGATAAGTGACTTATTTAATAAACCTTCAAGAGATTCAATGTTTATTAGAAACTCTCAAGAATCTTTACTATCTACAATAGAAGATGAACATTTAAGAGATTTCAACTTTAATAGAGATTTAAAGTTTGGTGTAGAAATAGAAGTTACAGTTAGAAGTGAATCAGAGTTGGTTAGAAAGTTAGAGGAAAGAGGTATTAATGTTGTAGATGTTGATAATACCCATGAAGTTGTAGAAAATGGCTGGAAGATTGTTTACGATGGATCAGTAGAGGGTTACGGTGGTTATAGAGGAATAGAAATAGTTTCCCCTCCTTCAAATAATTTAGATGAACTAAAAATAGTTTGTGAGGTATTACACGAAGTTGAAGCAAGAGTTAATTCAAGTTGTGGACTCCATGTTCATCATGATATAAATGATTTAAAAAGAAAGCAAATTATGAGAGTTTATAACTTCTACAATAAATATGAAAAGGCTATAAACTTAATGTTCACTAAGAAAAGAATAGAAAATAGATTTTGTAGACCAGTTTCAAGAATTATTAACAAGGTTAATAATTGTGACACTAAACATGAATTATTAAGAGATATAGCTGGAAAGGGTAGAGGTAGCTACTACAATAGTTGTAGATACTATACAGTAAACCTAAGAAGCTATCTATACTATGGAACAATAGAATTTAGACAACATAATGGCACAATAGACTTTAACGAAATGGCTTCATGGATAGCATTCACTCATAAAATTGTTGAGAGAGGTTTACAAATAGGAAATGACATTGTTTATAATGTAAATTCTCTTGGAAGTAGAGATTTATATAATGAAATGATGAAAGAGGTCAACCTAGAAAATACTGTAGTTGATAAATCTATGAGAGAAAAAATAAATAAAACTTACAAAAGAAGTAGAGCAAGGAGAGTGGCAGCTTAATGAAGGTTAGCAAGGCTAAGAAAATAATAAATGAGGTTAGGATGGATAGTCCATTCACTATGCACCTAACTATAGATGAATTTGTTGAAGAGTTTAGGAAGAGATATGCTAAAATCTATAGAGTTATATTACCAAGTGACTATGTAGTTATAGCTAAGAAAATTAAAGAGATAGATTTTTCTAAGTAAGGCAATTATATAATATAAATATAAAGTGAGGTAATTATATGAAAAATGTTATTAATGTAATAAATGAATTAAGAGCAACTAATTCCAACAAGGATAAGCAAATTATCCTTGAAAGGAATAAAGATGTACCAGGATTAAAAGAGGTTTTAGAATATACTTATAACCCATTTAAGAAGTATGGAATTACAGATAAAACCTTTAAAGATGTTGTTGTAGAAAAGTCTAATATGACTCATTTTAAGGATATATTTAAAGTTGCAGATAAATTAGAGATGAGTAATATAAATAATGAACTAAGAGTTTTAACAGTTTCTCTTGTAGAAAATCTACCTAATGAGGATGAAAAAGATTTGGCTAAATGTATGTTGTGTAAAGATTTAAGAGCTGGTATAACTTCTACAACTATTAATAAAGTATTTGAAGGACTTGTTCCTAAATTTGAAGTTCAATTAGCCACTTCAATAGAAAAGATAAGTCCAGAATATCTAAATGGTGAAAAGATGTATGTTACAGAAAAATTCGATGGAATTAGATGTGTATGTATTATTCGTTCAGATGATGATATTAAGTTTTATTCAAGAAATGGAAAAGAGATTACAGGGCTTAATGATATTGTTGAAATGATTAAAAAGATAAAGATAAAAAATCAACTAAGAAATGGGTTGGTTTTAGATGGTGAGTTACTAAAAATAAATGTAGACAACTTAAATAGTGGTGACTTATATAGAGAAACAGTTTCAATAGTAAACTCAAAGTCAAATAATAAAAAGGGTATATGTTATAACGTATTTGATTGGATTCCTCTTGACCACTTTATGCAAGGAATGAGTTGCATTGAATATTCAGAAAGAAGAGATGGGCTAGATTCATTAGAAGTAGATGGAATATTAGTAAAAGTAGCACCAATCATATATGTTGGACATGATTTAGATAGAGTGATGGGTATAGCTCAAAGATTTATAGCTTCTGGAAAAGAGGGTATAATGATAAACTTAGAATCTTATTATGAATGCAAGAGAATAAAGAGATTAATAAAAGTTAAAGGAGTACACACAGTTGACCTTGAGGTGGTAGACTTAGAAGAGGGAACTGGTAGAAATAAAGATAGATTAGGAGCTTTAATTTGTAGATATAAAGATGGTACAACCGTAAATATAGGTTCTGGCTTTAGTGATAAAGAAAGAGAAGATTTGTGGGTGGACACATCTATAATAGGAAGTATTGTAGAGATCAGATATACAGAAGAAAGTAAAAATAAAGAGGGAAAGTACTCTCTAAGATTCCCTAGATTTATGGGTAAAAGATTAGATAAAGAAGTAGCAGACTATTAAAATTAGGAGGATTTGATTATGGGAAATGAAGTTAAAAATAAGGGTGAAATAGTTGTTGCACAACTAAGCGACAAGGATGTAATTAAAAATTTAGAGGTTGAAGTTAGTGAGTTAATGCTTCAAAAGAAAGAGTTAACTAAAAAGATTGCAGAATTACAATCAGAGAATATGAAACTTGCTAAATCTCTAAAAGAGTATGATGAGCTTAAAAGGATTCATCAAGATAAGGAAAATGAGCTAAGTTCAATGATATCATCATATAACACATTATACAATGCTTATCAAGATGTTAGAGTTAAATACTTTGATGTTATGGAATTTTCTTTAATGAAAATTAAAGAACTAGATAATTTAATTAAATCAAACAATTAATAATTTGATATGCAATTATATAATATAAATATGGAGGTAGTTTATGGTTGAACTTAAAACTTATAAATTAGAAGAATTAGAAGATGGAAAGACTTATATAGCAAAAGGCGACAGTACAGTTTATAGAATGAAAGATGGCGAATTAGAATATAGATATGATGATGAGTGGAGAACATCTTTAATGTCATACAATTGGCTAAGAAAACAAGAGTTTATAATATTTTCAACACCTAGAAAGATAATAAACTTTGAACAAGCTTTAAAATCTATTAATGATGGTTTGGAAGTTCAGAGTGAAGTAACTGGAAATAAATACAAGATGCTAGACAATCTAATTATGCAAAAAACTTTAATTAATGGATTAAAGTTAAAAGGAATAAAAGATAAGTTTAGTTTGGAATTTGGTGAAATAAATGGATTTTGGTTTGTGGAGGAAGAGTAGTATGGAAAGAACTTTCAAATTAAATGAATTAGAATATGGAAAGATTTATAAGTTGGATGGCTATGGAACATATAGACTTTATCAAGGAAAGTTACAATGGAGAGCAAATAGTGAAAGATGGACAGATAGTAAGTTAACCTATAATGAATTGGTTGACTTAGAGTTCACCTTATTAAAAGAAGGTCATACTTTTAAGAAGGCTATTGCAGCATTGGCAGAGGGTTTAACCATTGAAAGTTATAATGGTTGGAAATATAAAATTAATTTAGATTCATTAAAGGTAGAGAAAACAAAAGATGGTATGGAGATAACTGGACTATTTGACTTAGACGATGGTATATTCTCATATGACGAGATTACTAATGTTTGGTTTATAGAAAAGTGCTAATTATATAATATAAATACAGAGGGGTTTAATCCCCTCTTCATAAAAGGAGTGTAGTTTATGACAAAAAACAAAGATACTATAAGGGTATTAAGTGAAAGACAGCAATGTAGAGATAAGGTATCAATATGGTTTGGTAGTAGAGATAACTTTATTCATCCATTTAAAGAGTGTTTGGCAAACGCTATTGATGAGATAAATAATAATTTTGATAGTGGTGAAATTAAAGTATTCCTCAATGATAATAGAATAACAGTTGTTGATAGTGGAAGGGGTATTCCTATAGATGGAAAAACTCAAGGAATAGATAATTATCATTTATTATTACTAAAACTATTCGCTGGTACAAATTATGATAATGGAATAAATAAGAAAACTGCTACTGGTACAAATGGAGTAGGATTAACAGTTACTAACTATTGTTCAACCCACTTCATGGTTAAGAGCTACCAAAAAGACAAGATAGCTTATATAAAATTTAAAAATGGTGGAGATATTGATGAACCTTTAAAAGTTTGGAAGAAAACTAAAGAGGATTCAGATTTCACAGGAACAATAGTGGAATATGAATTAGATAGAGCAGTATTTGGAGATTACAAATACGATGTTGAAGAAATAAAAGAGATTATTAAGGCGTGTGCTGGGGTAAGTAATAAGATTAAGTTCACTTTCCAATGTGGAAATGATTTACCAATAGTATATCACTACGAGAATTTATATGATTACTTCATGCACCTATCAGAATCTAATACTTGTAAACCAATATTAGGATTACCTAAGCTATATGAGAATGAAGTTGTAATTCCTAATGGTGGTGGAGAAAATATGGCTCTACAAAATAAGAGTCATTCAGAAAATATAACAATTAAAGAAGAAGATACTATAGAGCTTGTATTAACTACTAGCCCAGACACTATACAACAATCATTCCTAAACATAACCTACCTTCAAGAAGGTGGTACTATAAATGATGGTGTTATAGTTGGGGTTAGAGATTTTGCTAATAAGTACCTTGAAGGTAAGAAGATGCTAGATAAGAAGTTAGGAAAGTTAACAGTAGGAGATATAGAAGGAAGTATAAGTTTTGTTTGTAACTTTATGTCAACCGTAGTTGAATTTGCAAACCAAACAAAATTATCTACCAACAAATCTCTTTATAGAAAAGTAGCATCAGAATACACAAAAGAAATATTGGAACTTGAATTAGTTAGAAATCCAAAAAATATTGAAAAGATGATAAAGCATATATTAGAAGTTCAAAGCTTTAATAGTAAGGCAGTTGCAGCCAAGAAAAAGTTAAGAGCAAGTTTAAGTGAAAAGGTGGATGGTATTGCCAACGCCTTAGAAGGTTTGGTTGATTGTAAATATCACGGAGAGGATTCAGAGTTATTTATTGCAGAGGGTAAATCGGCTTTAGGCTCTATAATACTTTCAAGAGATGCTAATTTCCAAGCTGGAATACCAATAAGAGGTAAGATAACCAACGTTCTTAAAAAGAGCTTCACAGAAATACTAGATAGTCCAACTGTAATTTCTATAATAAGAGCTTTGGGTTGTGGAATAGAAACCGATAAAAAGAATAAAGATTTAGGCGAGTTTGATGAGAAGGCTTTAAGATATGGAAAGATAATGATAGCTACAGATATGGATTCTGATGGATATCAAATTCAATGTTTACTATTAACATTGTTCTATAAGTTAACACCAACACTATTAAAAAATGGAAGAGTGTATATAGTAAATACACCTCTTTATGAAGTTAGATTAAAAGATGATACTGATATATATTGGTATTCAGAGGTTGAAAGAGAAGAGTATTTAAGAACTCATGGAGATTCAAAGATATCTCATATAGCTAGAGCCAAAGGACTTGGAGAATTAGAAGCAGAGGTTATGGCTATGTCAGGAGTTAATCCAGAAACTAGAAACATAACTCAAGTTAAAGTAGAAGATGTTGAAGCAATGGTTGAAGCTTTTGAGAAGTGGATGGGAGAAGATGTTGCCGATAGAAAAGCAACTATAGAAAGTGAATTAAATAAATATAGCATAGAAGATTAGGAGAGATAATATGATGAATAGTGCAACAATTTTAAAAAGAAATATACAAAATATAATAGAAGAAAATAGCCTTCTGTATGCTGACTACGTAATCAGAAATAGAGCCTTACCGAATATAGCAGATGGTTTAAAGCCAGTATATAGAAAGATTCTATATACTATGCACTTTATGGGAGCTAATAAATTAACAAAATCACAAGATGTAGAGGGTAGTGTAATGAAGTTTCACCCTCACGCTGGTAGCTACCCTACTATAGTGGGTATGGTACAAAAAGATAATAATGTAATTCCTTTAATAGAGGGCAAAGGAAACTTTGCACAACACACATCTAGGGATTTACAAGCAGCTGCAGCAAGATACACAGAAATAAAGTTATCTCCTTTATCTAAAGATATATTTAAGAATCTTAATAAAGATATAGTTAAGTGGATTCCTAACTTTGATGGCACCAGAACTATGCCAGAAGTTCTTCCAGTTAAATTCCCTATGATTTTAACTATAGCTCAAGAAGGTATAGCTTATGGTATGAGTAATAAGATGCCTAGCTTTAATTTAAATGAAGTTTGTGAAGCTATAATTAAATATATAGAAACTGGAGAAGAAGTTGAGTTAATTCCAGACTTTGCAACTGGTGGAATATTAGCACTAAATAAGAGTGCTATTAGTCAAATAAATAAAGAAGGAAAAGGATCAGTTGTTGTTAGGGCTAAAGCAACTATAGATGAAGCTCACAATAGAATTTTAATTACAGAGATTCCTTATTCTACAACTAGGGAAGCTGTAATTGAGTCTATAGTTAAGCTTCATAAAGAGAAGAAGTTAAGTGATATAGTTTCTCTAAAGGATTTAACTGGCTTAAAAGGAATGGCAATAGAAATTGTTTGTAAGAAGAATACTAACTTAGAAGCTATGCTAGAAGATTTATATTCATATACACCATTAGAAAGTTCTTATGCTTGTAATATGAATATCTTAAATAGAGAAGGACTTCCTCAAGTTATGGGAGTATGGACTATAATAAAGGAATGGTTAAAGTGGAGAGAAGAGTGTATTGTAAATAATGTAAATGGTGAGCTTAGAGATTTAGAGTTAGAAAAGCACAATGCAGAAGCTCTATTTAAAATCTCTAATTATATAGAAGAGGTTATAAATATAATTAGATTCTCAAAAGAAAATAAAATTGAAGAGGAATTAAAAAGTAAATTTGAACTTACTAATGTTCAAGCAGAGTATATAGCTGGACTTAGATTAAAGAGATTAAATAAGGAATATATCCAAAAGAGAGTCGATGAAATAAAGGTGATAGATTCTAAAATAGTAGAACTTAAAAAAATAATAGAAAGTGATGAAATAAAGCTTGACATTATAAAGAGTGATATGTATAATACAATTAAAGACTTTGGTACTCAAAGAAGAACCGAGTTTAAAAATGTTGATATTGTAAAAGCTCAAAAGGCTAAAGTAGCTAAAGAGGTTAAAGATTACAATGTTACTGTATTTATAACAAAGAATGGATTCATTAAGAAGGTAACTAATGTAAATGGTAAACATAAGTTAACTGCTGGTGATGAGATAATCGAACAATTTGAAACTAGAAATAGTGCAGAGCTTATAGCGTTTGTAGGAACTGATGCCTACAAGATTAAGATTAGTAATATAAAGGATTGTAAAGTTTCAGATATGGGAGAATATATCTATAATTATATAGACACCAACGAACCAATATTAGGATATACTGTTCTTGATGATAAGAATAAGTTTATCATGATTTGTTATGAAAGTGGTAAAATTGCAAAAGTTGACCTACAATCATTTGCTACCAAAAATAACACTAAGAAGTTAAAGAATAGCCTATGTGAAGATAGTAAGGTTGTTAATATACTTACTTTCCAAGATGAAGATAAATTTATAATAGTAAATGCGAGAGGTAAAGAGGTTGAAACTGAAAGCTCAAGCATTAATCTAAAGAAAACTAGAAACACCCAAGGAGTTAACACTATAAAAAATGTTGTAAATATTAAAAGGTGCATTAATTCTTAGAAGTGTAATTATATAATATAAATATAAGGTGAAAGCCTTATATTTATATTGATAAGGAGGATAATTATTATGAATTTAAGTTTGAAGTTAACAACAAAGGCAGAAGATTTTCAAGATAAAGTCTTTAGAACTATATTAAAAGACAATGTTCCAGAGGTTGATGCTGATAGCTTAAAAAACCCTAAAGATGTTAGATTGGCTTTACTAGAATCTGGAATAAAATTACTTTGGATAAGTACAAATGGTTCAAGGGAATCTATAGTACAAGTAAAGAAGAATGATGATGTCATTAGTAAATATAAGGTTGTATGTGATATAACTGGAATAACTGGTTTAAACTTTATAGGAACTTTTAGATTGGAGAGGATTTTTTAATGAGTAAAATAACTGTTATTATCGGAGCTATGGGAAGTGGCAAGTCAGCATTATTATTATCAGAGCTAATGAAAGCTAATTGTAGAAGAGATGAGCTTCTAATCTTAAAACCAAAACTAGACACAAGAACACCAAGAGCTATTATGAGTAGAAATGGTTTATTTGCCCCAGCTATTGAAGTTGAAAACTTTAGAGATATACTAATTCAACGATGCTTGAAGGATGTAAAATATATCTTTATAGATGAGGTTCAATTTATAGATAAAGAGGGAATGTTAGAGTTTTATATATATTGTAAAGAACATAATGTCAATGTATTCGCAAGTGGCTTAGACTTAACAAGCGAATTATCTCCATTCGATACAACTGCTAAATTAATGTGCTATGCAGATGAGATTGTAGTTGTTAAGGGAGATTGTTCTTGTGGTAACGAGAGTAGGTTATCAGCTTTTATAGGTGGTAGCAAAGATGGAGATGTTAAGATCGGTGATGAAGAGTATATAGGTGTGTGTGAAAAATGTCACCCTCTAATAAAGGGGTAACTCTTAAATGAGTTCCCCGTAAATGAGTATAAAATTAGGAGGAAGAAGATTATGAAATGCAACTTATGTAAAGATGAAATGGTGGAGTGTGAACAAGTAACTGAAAGTGGTGAAAAGGTTGGACTATTAACCAATAAAGAAGATAAGATTTATCTTGGAATATATGTATGTGAGAATTGTGGCTTTATGAAAGTTGACTTAGGCAACTATGTATCTCAAAGATGTAATTAGGAGGTATTCAATATGTATAGATGGTTGATAGAAATGGTCATTATAGCTACAGATAAAACATATCCAGTAGTAGTTTGTGAAACAGAAGAGAGAGCAGACAAATGGATTGAGGATGAGCTTGAAGATAAGGAGTATAATGGTACTGGCCACTTTAGAAAGACCAAAATACCATACTATTTCTAAAATAAAAAGATAATTTTATTTTAAAAGTTAGCTTCAATGTTTGAGATGTTTAATAAATGTCCAAACATTGTTTACATAATATACATTTACAAACGCTAAATGTTATTATACAATATAAATACAAAAGGAGCTAACGATTATGTATGAAGAAATAAAGTACAATAAAGAGTTTGCAAAAACCTTTAGTGAAGAAACAAGAAAAAGTCTAAGAAAAGAATATATTGAAAATAATATACCTTTCGCTAGATATGTGGCAAACAAAATTAAAGTAAAGCCAAACGGAGTATATGATAAGGAGGATATTATTCAAGTTTCAAATCTAGGGCTTATATCTGCAGTTGATAATTTTAACTTTAAATATGATGTTAAGTTTTCAACATATGCTTATCAATCTTGTTTTGGATATATTTTAAGATATCTAAGAGATAGTGTAAATTCTATGAGAGTTCCAAGAGAACTTTATAGTCTAGGAAACAGAATATATGATTTATCTTCAAGAGGTTATAGTGATGAAGAAATAATTGAGATGGTTGGTAGTGACAACTTTTTAGAAGCATCAAATATGAGAAGGGTAACAAATGTTCTTAACCTAGAATATCAAGTACAAGGTAGAGATGGGACTTCAACATCTATAGTTGACTTTATTCCAGATTCTAGGGTGAGTAATGAAGAGTCTTTATGTAACAATATAGACTTAGAAAGAGCCATAGAAAAGTTAAATGATAAAGAAAGAACTATAGTAAAGTTATACTACTTTGAAGATATGACTCAAAAAGAAATTGCAAGTATATTAAACACTTCTCAAGTTCAAGTTTCAAGAATTATATCTAAAGCTCTAAAAAAGTTAAAGGAGGAACTTACACATGATGAATAAGCTATTTACGAAACTTACTAAATTCTATGGTTTAAACCAGGATGAGTATGAGCTTGTAACAATACAATCTGACTTAATGAAAATTAGGAACAAAGAAACCTCTAAAGAAATTTGTTTAAGATACTAATTATATAATATAAATACAATGTGATTTAGGAGGAAAGTATTTATGAAGAATTTTAAAATGGGTGATATAATTCAATTAGATAGTGGTTTAGTAGCAGCTATAAGTGCAGATGGATATTTTAAATCTAAAGTATTAACAAATTCACATTTTGAAATAGAAGAGAAAAATGATTCTATGATAGATGCTTCATTGGAAGATAAAATACTTTACACAATATCTTCTATAATGAACTACAACACTATATTCTTTAAAATTAATAATGAAGAAGAATTTAGAGCAACACATTTATTTTTATCAAAATTCTTATTTTGTAAAAATATTTCTTGGGATAATGAAAATCCTAGAAGCTTTGTAAGTATGGAAAATCCAAAATATATTACAGTTAAAAGAGGTACTATGACTTGTTGTATATGGACAAGAGAGTATGAGGGTTTTGTAACCAACAAGATAGTTATAAATTCTTCATTTTTACTAGAACTTCATAAATATCTAAATGAAAAGGATGTTAAAAAGTTTATAAGTCACGAAAATGTTAACTCAAAAGTAGATAAGTATGGTAACGAAGTAAGATTTATAGGTGAAGTTTTATCATACAACGACTTTGAGTATAAGGTTAGAATAATCGTTAGTAGTGATGAGAATATATATAAGAGAAATAGTGAAGTGGTGATGCCAAGAAAAGGGGTTAATACAATAAGAAAAGAATTTTCTAAGGCTGATCTAAAAGATGGAATGGTTGTTATTTATAGAGTAAATAAATATGAAGAACACGACAATGCGAGAAAAAGGTGGTATAATGATTACCTTAATAAAGGTGGTATAGTTGTTGGACAATCTATATTAAGTAAGGAAGATTATATGAATTTAGATTCATATAAGGATGATTTAACTACTTATAGTGGAACTGAAAAATTTGATATAGTTGAAGTTTATAAAGTTAAGTTGCCTTATGGTGGATTAAGTATGTTAGATAATATAGGAGAATCTGTGGACAATGGTTTATTAGAACTAATATGGAGCAGAGATGATTTATTAAACTTTAAGAAATATGATAAGGTTCAAGTTAGAAACTTTAGTAATGATGAGTGGGAAAATGCTTATTTTGTTGGTTATGATAACTTAAACATTCAAAAATATAAGGTTTGTAAAACTTTACCAGATGAATTTACTGGAGAGCAACCACCATGTTTTAATTATAGATATATAAGAAAATTTGAAGAAAACACTTGCAATTTATTTTAAGCTATTATATAATATAAATATGAAAACACCAAGGAGAGATGATTATTGAATAGATTAAAAATTTATACTATGTATCACATTCACTCACATTTAAGTAACTGTACTACGAATATAGATTCAGTAACTAAACCAGAGGAATATATACAGTTTGCAGTTGATAATGGAATGAAAGCTTTAGCCTTTTCAGAACATGGGAATGCTTTTAATTGGCTAAAGAAGAAAGAAATGTGTGAGAAAGCTGGATTGAAATATATCCACGGTGTTGAAATGTATATCACGGAAGCTCTCAAAGTTAAATTTGAAGAGAAGTTAAGTGATAAAGCTTCTAAGATAGAAGTTAAAAGCGTGAGAGATAACTATCATGTTGGATTATATGCAAGAAACTGGGAAGGTGTTAAGGAGATTAATAAATTAATCTCAAAGTCACACAATAGAGAAGATGGAAGTTTCTATTATAACCCTAGAATAAGTTTCCACGATTTAACTCAAACATCCGACAACATAATAATAACAACTGCTTGTGTTGGAGGAATACTTAGAAGAAAGAAACAAGCAACTAGAATATATAAAGATTATTTAGATTTCTTAACAAGAAACAAACATAGATGTTTCTTAGAGATTCAACCCCACTTAGATGAGGTTCAAATAAACTACAATAAAGAACTTAAAGAAATATCTAAAGAAACTGGAATAAGATTAATAGCTGGAACTGATACTCACGCTCTAAATGAGAAACATGAGTTGGGAAGAAAGCTATTACAAAGAAGAAAGCACATACACTTCGATGGTGAGGACACTTGGATTCTTAGAGCTATGACTTATGATGAAGTATTCCATTGTTTCTATAAGCAAGGAATATTTACTAATGAAGAAATAGAGGATGCTCTTGAAAATACAAATGTACTTGCAGATATGGTTGAAGAGTTTGAAATGGATAGAAGTTATAAATATCCTAAATTAACAGACAATCCATACGACACCCTAAGACATTTAATAGGACAAGGTGTTAGGGAAAAGGGTATAGATAAGTGGAAAAACTATCTTAGTGAGTATGTTCCTAGAATTAAAAAAGAACTTGAAATATACCTTTACAATGGTGCAATAGATTTCTTACTATTAGATTATGACATTAAAAATGCAATGAAATCTCAAGGATATTATCATGGGCCAGGAAGAGGTTCGGTTACAGGTTCTTTAGTAGCTTACCTTATAGGACTTACAGAGCTTGACCCGATAAAAGAAGGGTTAAACTTTGAGAGATTTATGAATAAGGAAAGAATTTCACTAGCAGATATAGATACAGACTGGTGTCCTAGTGAAAGAGAATTTGTTAAAGATTATATCTATAGAAAGAATGGATTATATTGTGCAGATATAGTAACATTTAATACTATAGCATTAAAGGGATCAGTTAGAGATGTTTGTGCAGTATTGTTCCAAGAAGAAGTTCCCCAAGAACTATTAGATAGACAAAAGGAAGATATTAAGAACCTTGGACAAACTACTGATTGGACAGCTGCAGAAATAAAAAAGTATTCTGCAAAGGCAAAAGAAATAGCAGATTATATATGTTCTAATATAGATAGTGATGAAGAGCTTATGAGAAGAGAATACCCAGAGGTATTTGAGTATGTAGATATAATAAATGGAACAATAGTTTCTTTAGGAATCCACCCATGTGGAACTGTAGTTTCACCTATTCCACTAGATGAAGTGGTTGGATTGGTTACAGTTAAGACAAGTAATAGGCCAGTAACTATGCTTAACATGAAGGAAATTGATTCACTTAACTTTGTTAAGCTTGATATACTTGGATTGGACAACCTAGAGATAATAAACAAAACTTGTGACCTAGCTGGAATAGAAAGACTAACACCAGACAATGTACCTATGGATGATAATGTTTGGAAAGCTATTGCAGAGGACACAACTTGTATATTCCAATGGGAAAGTTCAAGTGCTTCTAAATATATTGAAAGATTATTTAGTGATGAAACAATATCAAGGATTAAGGCTATATACCCAAACTTCAAATATATTGACCTCTTCTCCGTGGGAAATGGTGCTATAAGACCAGCTGGTGCTTCATATAGAGAGCAACTAGCCCAAGGTATATTCCATGATAATGGACACCCAGCCCTTAATGAGATGTTAGCCCCAACTCTAGGATATTTAGTTTACCAAGAGCAAATAATCCAATTCTTAAACCAATTTTGTGGCTACACCCTAGGAGAAGCTGATATTGTCAGAAGAGCCTTTTCTAAGAAAACTGGTACAGAGATGCACTTACCAAAAATCAAATCTTCATTTATTAAAACAATGAAGGAGAAGTATGGTGTAGAAGAGGAAGAAGCTGAAAAAATTATAGTAGACTTCTTGCAAGTTATAGAAGATGCTAGTGATTATCTATTCTCATTAAATCACGCTCAAGCTTATTCTTATATAGGTTATATAAATGGATATCTAAGAGAGCATTATCCCTTAGAGTTCCTTACAGTTTCTCTAAATGTATTTGATGAGAACTTAGAGAAAACATCAGAGATAATGAACTATATTAAGAAAAAAGGAATAGATATAGAGAAGCCAACTTATGGAAAGTCAAGAGCTGAATACTTCTTTGATAAAGAAACCAATAGTATATATAAGGGGTTAAAGTCTATAAAGTATATTAATAATGATATTGCAGAAGAGTTATATAATATCTCTAAACAATATGATATTATGAACTTTGTTGATTTAGCAACTATGAATATTGGTGCTAATTCAAGACAACTTGAAACCCTTGTTAAAGTAGGGTATTTTAGAGAATTTGGAACTATAAAAGACCTATTAAAAGTTTTTGATATAGTAAAGAAATTCAATAAAAAGTCTTTTAGAAAAGAAAGAGTTCCATTTGCTATAGATGCTATTAGAAAATTTGCATCTAGTGAAACTGAAAAGTCATTTACTGGTGTAGATGGAATATCATTATGCAAGTTTATGTATGAACAACAAAAAACTGGAGAAGAGTTCCCTATCAATATATTAGCTCAATTTGAAGCTTCATTAACTGGAAGCGTTTCTCTAATTGATAGTAGTATGGATAGAAGGCAATGTCTAGTTTTAAGTGTAGATACAAAGCACACACCAAAATTAAAACTTTATAGATATCAAAATGGAGATATTATTGAGGTTATGGTTTATAAGAAGGATTTTAGAGAGAAGCCTTTAAAAGACTTTGATAGTATATTTGTTGCAACTTGCAATAAGAAGGCAAGAAAAACACTTGATAAAGAAACAAATAAATGGGTAGAAACTAATGATTTTAGATTCTATATAACTTATTACAAAACTTACTAATTATATAATATAAATACAAAATAACTATCTAGGGGTGTAATTCCCCTAGATAAAATATAAAAGAAAAAGGAGAACGATAGATATGATAAAGAATATAATTTTACAAAATGGAGAAGTAAAACCAATGACATTTAATGAGGAATTTATAAACACATACATTAAACTAGGGGTAAGAATATACATGGAATACAAATATACTAAGAAAAATAGCACTAATATAGCACTTACAGAAGAAGAAAAGCAAGATATTAAAGTGGCAATGTTTGAAGCCTTTCTTGAATATGATGAACAACACGCATTCTCTACTTTATTAACTTGGAAAATAAAAGGAATGTGTTCAGCTCAAATAGCCTACAATTTAGCAGATAAAAGAAATGTAAACAACTATGAGTTCTTAAACTTAGATTACCAATTTTCAGATAAAGAAGGAGAAGCTAATACAGTACACGATGTTTTACAAGATGAAAGAATAGATATAGAAGGAAACTATGAAGATAGGGACTTTTTAAACTTTATACAAGGAAACCTATCTAATGACTTTGAAAGATGCCTATTAAGAGTTAACTTAGGAGAAATTCAAGCTGCAGAAGCTAGTGAAATATTAGAGTGTACTAGAGCAAACATAACTCAAAGAAACAAAACTTTTAAGAAGAAACTTGCTAAATTAATAGAAGAGTATAATAAGTTAAAATAGGAGGTAGTTTATGAGATACTTTGAGAATGAAAAAGATAGACAAGAGTATTACTATATTAATTATAGAGCCAATGGTAAGGGTGAATTATTGAGAAGTAAACTTGTGGGTGAGCTTAGGAAGTGTATAGATATGATAGACTTTTTACACCCAACAATACACTCTTCATATTATTATGATTCTATAAGTGTAGAAATTAACTTTATATACAAGGGACAGCTTAGAGTATTTAAACAATACTTCTCTATTGATTTTATTGAAGATAAGGCATTAAAGGATAAGGATATTTTATATAGTGCAATTAACTCTATGATATATCCAGTAATAGATTATGTTGTTAAAGGAGAAATATATGGATAAGATTTTAAACACAGATTACTCAACTTGTCTTGATTGTATATATTATTCAGAGGGTTGCTCTTATTATGGGCCAGAGAATGAGTGTAAGTTAACTGGGAATATGTACTTTAGTCCAGATGGATGCAAGGATAAAGTTCCTAGCGACCAACACATAACTTTGGACAAGCTAGAGGAAATTATAGAAAAATCTAATAAGGCTATAATAGAAGTTTAGGAGGTATTATGAGTAAATATAATAATAGAAAAGTTACTGTAGATGGTAGAACATTTGATAGTGCTATGGAAGCAGATTATTATCTTACTTTAAAGCAAAAGGTTGAGGATGGTATATTAAAGAGCTTCATATGTCAACCAAAATTTAAGATATGTGATGAATATATTAGAAATGGAAAGAAGATTAAAGCGGCATTCTATGTATTAGACTTTCAAGAATTTTATGTTGATGGCAGGGTTGAGTATGTAGATGTTAAAGGGTTTGAAACCGATATAGCTAAGTTGAAGAGAAAGTTACTAGAATCTAAGCATCCTAATATAAGAGTTAAGTGGCTAACTAGATATTTTGGGGAAGGTTCTGACGAATATGGGTGGATTGAAAAAGAAGAGTTGGAAAAAATTATAAGAAAGAACAGAAGGGAATCTAAGAAAATTTTAGATTCGAGAAATATTTAATACTTATAATTGTACTATTTGATTAAGTTCAAATTCAAAAAAATATAGAAATAGGTGTGTTTTATGAAGAGAAATAAATTTAATACCATTGAAGATATTTTATTAAAACTTATACTACTAATACCACTTTTCATAATTATGTACTTAATATCAATTGCAGATGTATCTTGGAGGAAGCCACTTATAATAGTTACTATACTTGGATATACTGTAGAGTTCTTCATGCTTAAATTTTGGGTATATAGAAAAAGATAGATTATTTACACATTGTTTATATAATAGATATATGATATTCATATGTCTATTATATAATATAAACATAAAATAACTAAGGAGATGATTTACATGATTAAAAGATTTGGATATTTTAAAGGTGAAAGTGTAGAGTATAAAAATATAAAGGTTTTAGGAAAAGTTGGTAATAAAACAAGCTTTACTTGTGATTGTCCAAGATGTGGTGGAGAAGGCGTTATTATAACATTTGGCTATATTGATGATGGAATTTGCTTCAAGTGTGGTGGTAGTGGTCGAGTTGAAGAAACAAAGGTTCTATATAGTGAAGAAGAGGTTAATGAAAAGATCAGAGCTTATAGAGAGAAAAAAGACAAAAACTTTGCAATGGAAATAGAAAAAGCAAATGAAGAAGATAAGATAGCTAATGGATTTAAAAATGGATATGTTTATGCAGTATGTGGAAATTGTTATTTTATAAAGGAAGAGCTAAAGAAAGCTGGGGCAAGATGGAATAAAGAGCTTAAAGCTTGGACTTTTGAAGAGGATAATGAAAATTATAAAACTAGAAAAGTTACTTATGAAGAAATTACAAGTGCTGATGAAGTATATAAAGGAAGTGGAATTATAAGAATCCTTATAGATGTTCCAAAGCTACTTGATGTTAGAGAATTATTAAAATAAATTTTCAAAAAAGTATTGACAAGTAAATAAATCAATTATACAATATAAATATAAGATAAATACGAAGGAGAGATTAAATATGAAAATAGTTGTTGATGTTTTAGAAAGATTAGAAGGAATAAATAAAGGATTAGAACTTGTTTATGACAAGACTATCGTAAACATGGAAAGACTAGGAGTAGTAGTTAGAAACAGCAATGATGATGCAGCTAAGGTAATAGCCAAAGAACAATTACAAAAGAATGTGGATGCAATAACAATGCTACTTGAAAAGGTTGAAGTAGATATGGAAGGGCTTAATATAAGCGAAACTAGAGTGGATATAATGAGAAGAGAAGTATTTTCTAAGGTTAGAGATTTAAATATAGTAAGTTGTCAAATATCTCAATTTGTTCATCTTAACTAATTATATAATAAAAATACAAAAGGAGAAGGTAGATGAAGAAAGATAAGATAGTTCTAAAAGGTGGGTATATACCTACCAAGTTAGAAGGAGAAGAACTTCAAATATATCTTAGGGAAAGAAAGAGAGGTTGTGGAGTTCATAAATCTAAGAAGGACTATAGAAGAAAAGGTAAATATGTCAACAGATATGATTATTAGGAGGTATTAATTATGAAAAAGAAAGTTTTAGGATTGGTAGTAGCTGGAGCATTAGCATTGGGAATGGTTGGATGTGGTTCACTTGAAAACATAGAATCATCTGGTGGATGGTTTGAGAGTAAGGGTGACTATGTAGTAATAAACTATAGTGGTGGAGAGATATTCGATATATGGACATTAGAAGATGCTTATGTTCAAGATGCTGGTGAAAGTGATGGATATTGCTTCACAGATGATAATGGGAATTTTGTTACACTATCTGGTGATGTTTTAGTAATAAGATGTAATGATAGTAAAACATTTAGTCAATATGAGGAATATCACAAGATTAATCAAAGTCAAAAATAGTGGGTGTTTCACCCTTTATAAAAAATATAGAAAGAAGGTTATAAGATGGCTAAAAATTTATGTGGATGTAAATATTATAGACAATGTGATGAGGTTAGACAAAATATGCAACTTAAATATCAATTAGAGTTTTACCCATACTATGTTTGTCCTTTTAAAGAATCTTTAGAGATGGTAGAATCAGAAGGGGAATCGGTTAAGATATTTACTTATGGAACTTTAAAGAGTGGATTCCACAATAATATATTCTTACAAAACTCAACATATATTTCTGATGCAAAGTTGAAAGGTTTTGAGATGCACGACTTAACTTATGGATATCCAGGAATTGTAGAAGGAGATGGAGAGGTTTGTGGTGAAGTGTATGAAGTTTCTCCAGTAGACTTAGTTATAGTTGACCAACTAGAAGGTTTCTATGGTGAGAGTTGTAAAGATTCAAATCTATATAATAGAGAAAAGGTAAAGGTAAAACTAGACAATGGAGAAGAGGTTGAGGTTTACACCTATGTATTTGCTAGAGAATTGCCTAAAGGATCAGAGCTTATAAAGGATGGAAATTGGAATAGAAGATATGCACCTAAGAGATTTACCGAAACTATTAGCTCAAGAGATGAAGAGTATTATTATGATGTGTTCGATGATTATAGTTGGGAGGATGAAAAATATGATTTCTAGGAATGATTTATTAGAATACCAAAGAGTAAAGGAAGAATCTTTAGAAATAGCTGAAAAGGCTTTAAGAGGATATTTTGAATTTAGAAATTGGAGTGTTCCAAGTGATGTTTGCATTGATGATATAGATGTATATCCTAATCTTGGTTTAGTATATATAAGATATTATGGATTCCAAGATTTTGATACCATAGCAGTTCCAATAGAATATTTTATAACTCTTGATAAGAGTTTATTAAGATAAGGAGGGTTTGTAGTGAGCAGAAATAGTTTAAAATTGGCAGATTTAATTATAAGAACTTGTAGAGATTATGGTGGCTCTTGTAAGGTTTGCCCCTTTAATAAAAAAGGGGTATGTTACGATATAATTGGAGATAATAAAGCGGCGTATTATTCGGAACATGAATTATCGAATAAGATAATTGACTGGATTTCTTTTTAGGAGTGTAATTTATGATAAAGAAACTAATTGATAAAATAAGAATGGTTAAAATGACAAAGGTTACTAATGGTGAAGCTTTAAGGTGTATATTGGATGGAGTTCCAATATACACACCTTCAAAGTTTTTCGTTGGTTGTGGTGCAGTATATGATGGATATTTATTTAGAGATGGATATTTATATTGGTTTGTATGGAGTGAAGATAGAAAACAATATGATGGATTCGCAAAATCTTTAAAGAGTTTAAATACCTTTGCTGCAGTAATAATGGAAAGTGATTGGTATGTAAGAAAGTCAACTTCAAACAAATGCGAGGTTGCAAGTCTTATAAGATAAAGGAGATTAATCTATGAGTTACTTTGAAGATTTTAAAGATTACTACTTTGAGATGTATAATTCAAATAGTTCTAATAAGGAAAAGAAACCTCCTTACCTTTGGACTACAAAGGGTGGTGGGGTTATTGATTTAAGATATTATAATAATTTAGAGCATTTAATTAATATTAAAAAGTATCTTGAAAATAAGGTTGAAATAATACAAACATACAACCATATCAATAATAGAATTAAAAAGTTGACAAAATAAAAGATGAATTTTATTGCAAAAATGGGGGTTTTATATGAGTAAACTTATACAATTATTAGTTCTTGAGGAAATTTCAAGACTTGAAGAGTTGTCACTAGAGTTCGATGGAACTGCAGCTGTTAGTAAGTTTGATGATAAAATTGATAAATTAAAAAACAATGATGTTGAAGCGATTAAAGAGCTTATCAAATTTAAAATGACAGAGATTAGTGGCATTTTAAAATACCTAAAAAAAATCCATAAAGGATAATGAAGAGGAATTAAATTCATTACAAGAAGAGTATTTTAAGCTTATGGGTGTTGATATTTAAAAAAATATTCAAATAAAGGAAATTTCTAGTTAATAATTTCATTATACAATATAAATACAAAATGGTTAGGAGATGTTTTTATGAAAAACAATAAAGATTCTAAGGTAAGAAAAAGAGCTATGGAAGATGTTTTCGGAATCATAATAGCATCAATAATAATGTTTTTGATAGTAATTTATTTTATGTGTAATTAGGAGGTTTTCAAATGAATAGAATTTCAAAGTTTTTTAAGGAGAGAGTAGAATCTTTTAAAGGATATTCAAGAGGTAAAAAAATTGTTGTGGGGGTTATAGGATTAGCTTTATTAATTAATATACCAACTGTCATAACTATGGCAATAGATAACTCTTTTGTTTCCAAAAAGGAGATTGCAGAAGAGGAAACTAGACAAATGAGAGCAGAAGAAGCTAGTGTAGCTAGGATGCAAAAAGATTTTGAAGAAAGCCAACAAAAGGCTCAAAAGGAAGATTTTAAAAATCTTGAAAAAGAGCAAGAAGCTATAAATAAAGATGTTAGAAATACTATAGAATCTATAATTGTAGATAGTTATGGTAGTGAAAATGTTGTTTTTAATAATGGTGATGGTGTTAACATGATAGGAATTACAACACCAGGAATTGCAAAAGAATATGTGATGTTAGATAAGAATAATGAGAATAGAGTATTCTTTGAAAATCAAGCAAAGGAATTAAGCAAAACCATTGCTGAACAAGCAATATACTTAGGTTCAAATGAAGAATACGTTATTTGTGTATTAAATGATGAAAATAGAGATAATGTATTAGAGTTGTTCTATAATGGTGATTCTTATAATTTTGTTGATTAGTATGTATGGGGGGGGGTAGTAATACCTCCCTTTTTATAGTCCAAAAGCTTCCATAAGCTTGTCCTCATCTTTGTTTCTTAGATATCCTTGAGTAGTTTCAACACTCTCATGGTTTGCTAGAAGTTTAAGCTCTTTAAGGTCGAACTTTTTATTCATAGCTCTAGCAATATAGTGAGTTCCATCACTAAGATTTTCTAAAGCTGAATGTCTAAATGAGTGAACATTAAATTCTTTTCTTGTTCCAGTTTCTTCTTCTAATATTCCTCTCCAAGCTATAACCCAGTTATATAAACTTTCATAAGCTGCAGGTTTTCCACTTATAGTTAACCATAGAGTATCATAATCATCGTTTCGACTTTCCTCTAATAATTTAAAAGCTTCCTTAGTTCTTTCATTATAGATAAGTTTAAATTTTTTCTTTCTCTTACCTATAACCTCATTCTTAGTTACGCCTTTTTCTGTTATATCTTCTCTTTTTAATTGGAATAATTCATTCCTTCTAGCTGCAGTATCATATAACATAGCACATAGTAGAGCTTGAGAATATCTTTCAGTTTCTATTAACTTATTGTAGATTATTTCAACCTCTTCATCAGTTAAGAAAATAATCTCTCTAATTTCCTCTTTCTTCAATCCTTTTATTCTACTAGGATTTACTCTAAAATCTTCAAAATCATCTTCAAACTCTTCATCCTCTAAACCAAAGTTCATAAGGTTTCTACAAGTAACTAATAATCTATTAGTTCTAGCTGCAGACATACCATTATCTTGACACCATAGTTTAAAGTTTCTAAAGCTCTTACTTTTAAGCTCATATAACTCTTTATTTCTATGTTGTTCCATTATATAAATAAATATGATTCTAGCATCATTGAAGTATTGGTCAACTGTTTTCTTAGTTTTACCATCTGCCTTAATTGTAAGTATATAATCATCTAATAATCTCTTGTTAAACTCATTCACTTTTTCCCATTTTTCCTTTGTAAATACTCTGTTATAAACTTTTGCCATTTTAATCTCTCCTTTTACTTGACTACTTTTGTAAAATATGTTATTATTAATGTAATCTAAATATCATATAAAACCTTATTTGATATTAGTGTTAAAGTTATTGAGGTGGGTGTTGCTAACCCACCCCTTTCCATTTAAAAATAACTTCGCTAAATGCTGATTTAGCGAAGTTGTAAATAAATAGAAAAGCAAGACTAAATTAAGCCTTGCTACTTGCTAAACTAACTTGACATTGACAAGATAGTTCATTTTTTATATTATTTTCTAATGATACATAAGTTATATCATCTAAAGCGTCAAAGTTAATATCTTTATTAAGTGGTGTTTCAACTGGTTCTGCTAATTCATAATAAACTATTAAACCTTTTAACCTTTCTTTTAGTTGTTCACTTGTAACACCTTTATTAACCCTTCCTTTTATCCTAGCCCCCGAACTTGTACCAGTTATTGATAAACATTCAAAATCATTTGAATCAGCCCACGCCTGACCTTCGGTTACACTAATTAATTTATTATTAATATTTAAACCACCGGTCTTAATAGTTGTATTACTAATATAATCAGTTTGAAACCAGTTTGTATTTTGGGCATTAGGTCTATCTTGAATTTCAGATATATTTATATCATTTATTACTATTTTTTCTATTCTCTTAATAGCAACATTTTTTATATCATTCAATTCGTCACATATAGTTGAATCAAATCCTCTAAGCCCTTCGTCAAAGCCCAACTTATTCAATAAAATATCTTTTTTATCATGTCTGTAAGACTCGTATGGAGTTGCAATTTTTCCTTCTTCTAACTGAACTCTAATTTTATAATTATTATAACTCTTTCCAACATTAATATTGACACCGCAAAAGGCTGTCATATCTTTATTGGCAACAAAGGTAACACTATTCTTAGAGCTTGTGGTAATTGAAGCTGGTATATCGCTATGATTATTAAGATTACTTAATAAAATATTTGGTTTATTCGGGTCGTCTGATGAACCACTAACATATTCATAACTCAACGTATATGTTTTACCGTTTTCAAGTTTATAATTATAAATATCCATGAATAGATGTCTACCACCACCAGTTGTTGAGTTAGTGCCATTTATAATAAATTCACCATCTTTTGTTAAAGTTATATCACAAATACCTTGTTTTTTTGTAATATCTGTTAATGGTGGTTTTAGTAGATTTTTACCATGACTTAAAATGCTAATCTTATTATCTTCCTGTTCTCCAAGAGATTTAATACCTTCAAAGTATTCAAAGTTTAGATTATTAGTATAATCCCCTTCTAGTATCATAATTTTACTTATAACAAGCTTAAAACCCTCTTTAAATAGTTTGTTATCTGGATTAAAAGAATATTCATTGTCTGTAACCTTATCTCCAGTAGTAAAAGTATTTATTACCATATTAGAATTTTTATTAACCCTATATTGATATTGTTTATAAGTACCATCATTATCTCTAATTGAGTCGCACATTAAAAAAGATTCAGAAGAAACACCTTTTATTTCTTTTATTTCTATTATTCTTGTGTATTTTGTGTTTGGTTTTAATCCATACGCCATTGTTCTTACTGAATTTTTAGTTGAAACGTTGTTTATATTCCACTCTGCTATATACTCATCGCCACTTAACGCTAAATTTTGTAGAGTCTTTCCTTTTATTAACAAATCTTTACTCTTTCCATAAAAAGAATTTTCAACCTTAAAAGATTCTCCTTTAAAATCTTTCCATACTGGAACTTTACTTTCTAATAGCTCTATTGAACTTTTGTATCTTTCGACATCTCTTTGAAGTTGTTCTAAAATTTCATTAATAGATGCGTTACCCTGTTCAACGCCCTCTACCTTTTGAGAAAGTTCAGTATTACTTCTTTGTAGAGTAGATATATTTGATTTTGCTAAATTCATATCTCCTTCAAGTACACTAACTCTATTTTTAACATTTTGACTATCTTGTTCAAGGGTAGCCACTTTAGGATTTATAACATCTATTAAACCTCTATTAGTTCTTATGCTTTCACCTAAAGTTGTATCTTGAGCTTTTAACTTCATAACTTCATTGTTAGTTGCATCAGTTTTTTGTTTAAGCTCTTCATACTTACTATTAATATCTGACTTGATAGTTTCATCTGCATTTTTTAACTTATCTATTTCTCCATCTATTGCAGTATCTTTTGATTTTAATTGAGATATTTCAGATTCTATAGATTCATCCTTAGATTTTAAACCTTGAATTTCTTCTTCTATGCTTTGATCAGAAGATTTTAATGAAGCTATTTCACCATCTAAACTAGAATCTTTTTTCTCTAAATTAGATATTTTAGATTCTAATTCAACATCTTTTTCTTGTAGAGCTTGTATTTTATTAGTATTATCTTTAACATCAAAATTGTTAGCCTTTTCTAGTATTTCATTAACCCTAGTTCCAACGAAAGATAATTTGAAGTTTGGCTCTACTTCTGCTACTAAAAGTTGCACATCTTCTGCATCTGTAATATAAGTACCATCTAAATCCTTAACTAATTTGTAAGCTGATTCACTAGGTCTGTTAGGTGTTATTGAGGGTTTAATTTCAAATGTGAAACTTTGAGAAGTTATTCTCTCTTCTTTGATTAAGTCTATAATCATAACCTCTGCAATCATTTCTCCAGAATTTTCTAATGCTAGAGGTGATATATAAACATCTATAATATTATTAACATCTCTTCTTCTACTCTTCTTAGCTCTTAATAATACCTTATAATTATCCTTTTCTTTAACAGAAGCTCCAGAATACTTACTTAAAAGTTGAGTAGATAAACTATTAGAAGATTTTACAGTTACATAAACCTTCTCATCTTTTAGATGAACTGGCTCTCCATTTGCAACTAATTCTAATTCTAATATAGAGGTATTTATGTCATATTGTTTGAAAACTGCTCCAGTTTCAACAGTATCAAATTTTAAAATATCTATAGGTTCTAAGCTTGTTTGTTTTCTATTGTATTCCATTCAAATCATCCTTTCTTAAATAAAAAGAGGAAGGATTAACCTTCCCCTACTTCAATTTCAACCTCTTCTTTAACAATCTTTTCTTTCTTTTCTATTGGTTTTCCATCTTTTAAATCTTTAATATCATCTTTTATAGCAGTAAATGAATGGATTAAATCTCCACCATAGAAAGCTACACCACTAGCAATTATTCCATATACTAAACCAACTTTAGTAGGATTAATAAATAATCCTAAACCAGTTCCTAGGAATATACATAATATAGCTTGTTTAGATTCTTGTATTGGAGGTTGCCATCTTGAAACTATAAGTTTAAGAGTTAGTACTACAAGTACTAACTCAAATAAGTCAATTACATCTAAAGTCATAAAAACACCACCTTACACTTTCTCAACATAATCAGCACTAACATATCCTTCTTTTTTACCATTTGGTGTATCATATTGGATATAGTAGCACCCATCTTCTGTCCACTTAATTAAGACTTTTTCATTGTTGAAAACTTTACCTATAACACTTCCACCAGGTGTGCTTCTAACATTTAGATAAGAGTTTACCTTAACTACTCCATATTGAGGTTTAGCTTCTTCGTAGAACTTAGTTCCTTGAGAACCTTCATAACGAACATATCCATCGGAGGGTTCACCATTTTCTCTATAGAAAGTAACTCTCAACCAGCCATTAGTTCTATACATAGGACTTGCTTTTTGATGAGGTTGAAGAACTTCATTATGTTCTTCCACATTAACATCTTCTGCTGACCACCATACATAGGTTTCTCCACCATCATTTATATATTCCATATGATAGTCGAAACTTAATCTGCTATAGTATTCAATTGATATATAAGCGTGATATTTAGTACCTCCAGCTGGATATACAACTTCTATATAATTTCTTGAAGGATATATTCCTACAACAAATAATCTATCTAAGCTATCTATCCACCTTCCACTCACATGATTACAATCCTTATCAAGAACCTTAATAGAACCCTCCCCAACTAGAGTTGCGTTAGTTCTAGTTTCGCTTGATTCATAGAATCCATTTTTATTTTCTACTGGAGCAGTAACATTAACATCACTACCCATTACCATTTGTTTAAACTTAGTCCAAGTTATTCCATCCTTACCATTTATTATTTGGTTTGGACATGATTTCCTTGAAGCATCATAGTGACGAACAACATGGTCAATATCTATATGATATTTACCCATTAAATATCTAACTAATTCTGCAGCGTTCTTAACTGCTTGAACATAGTTACCATCTGAATTTATACAAATTTCAACTCCTATAGAGTTACTATTTGTAATACCATATCTACCCTTTCCATCTCCACAATGCCAAGAGTAATTCCAATCTTCGACAAATTGTCCTATAGAATGGTCGTCAACGAAGTAATCTGCACTAGATTGTCTATCAGCACCATTAAAAAAATTGAAGTGGGCGTTAACATCTGCACCTCTTCCAGTATTTCCAGTATCATGGACAACGATATACTCTATCTTTCTTCCATTTCTGCTAGAATGATTGTATCTTATTAATCTTTTTTGTATTGGTAACATTAAACCAACTCCTTTTATATTTATATTAGATAATAAGGAACGCCTTATCTCATTACATATTTAGATATAAATGAATCTTCTTTTAATTGAAGTTCTCCATCTACAACCTTAAAATTTCCTAAATTATTTAGTAGAAAGTCGTCTTTTTCGACAACTAAATATCCATAATTGTAATCATCCTTCTCTTTTCCAAAGTAGCTCATATCTTGCTTCCCACCAGCATACAATCTTATATCACCAGTTGCTAGTGAGTAGAAAAGGGTTACTGATTTTTCATATTCTTTAATTGAATTTTCATCATTTCTTGAAAAACCTTCATCTATTCTATCCATAAATACCTCCTTAAAAAATAATTGCCACAACCTATAAATTAGGCTATGGCAATTAACATTGCAGTTAAAGGTCTGAACTGAACATCGTTAGAGTTGTTAGAGTTTTGTATCTTACAAACCCCTTCAACTGAACAAACGAGTTGTCCATTTTCTTCATATGCTGGGGCAAATCCAGAACAATGCACATGATAAGGGAAGAAACTACCAGTTGTAGAATAGTAATATCCTCTAGTTGCAACTGTCCACTTTAGAGAATCTTTTCTCTTAGTAAACTCAACTGGCAACTTGACATATGCCCTTCCAGGATTACCAGCTGGGATATCAAAGGAAGTTACATAGGTTAAAGCATGGTAAGTGTGACCACTTCCAGCGTTATACCATTCAAATCCATTTTTACCCATATAAGCATACGAACCATCATCGAAACTTGCTTTAAATCCCTCTCTATCAAGTAGGAAATTAGATGAGTAAGTTTCACCACCAGAAGGCATCCACTTTACTTGACCAACATCTCCTTCATAAACTCCAACCTCTGAAATATATAGCCAACACCATTCGTTTACATTGACATCAGCCTTCATTCCATTATGGTCAAATCTCAACCATACCCACTCATAATCTCCTGTGTTGAAAGTTTTAGTAATACATTGTTCTTGATAGTTATTAGTTTGACTTCCACCAGATGCGTTATACATATGAATAGCTTGACCATAATTTGTACTTTCACTATCACTAAGGATAACGAAAGCATCCATTGAGTTTACATTCTTTTCAAGAGCGAATTTAAAGTTTAAGGTATAAGTTGTATTTTTCTTAACCCTAAAGCATTTCTCTGTCATTAGATATTTTTCATTGTTATATCTATCTGCATTTTTTATAGCACCACAAAATCTGCCTTTAAAGTCATATCCAGCATATGGGCCAGCCCAAAACTCTCCATTACAAGTCCAAGCTCTACCATAACCCTCAAAACTACTGTTAGGTACTAAGTTGTTCATTGTACTTCTTTGTTCAACAGTAAATTTGAAGCTATCTGTATTTTGCTTAAACTCTGTAAATTCTGATTTTGTTACTGCATTTTGGATTTGACCATCCAATCTACTTACATTATTTTCTGTAGATTGAACTCTATTAGTGATACCATTTAAATTAACTTCTACACTAGAAACTTGCTCCTTAACATTTTGAACTTCTTGAACAGAAGCTTTTCCATTAAGACCTTGTTCTAATTGAGAAGTCTTACTCTCTGTGTTAGAAACTCTTTGAGTAATTCCTTGTAGATTTGTATCTATAGAAGTTACTCTATTATTAATCTCTGAAACCTCTTGCTTAGTTGCTTTTCCATCTAAACTTGATTCTAATGATTGAGTTTTTGATGTTAAAGAACTAATTTGGGTGTTGACACTATCTCTTAATTGTGTTACACTTGAAGAAACAGAACTTATTTTTGAATCAACGACTTTAATATTGTCTGCAACAAGTTGATTTACATCTTCTGGTGCTGGTGACCAAACATCAGATGATGTTTTACCTTCAACCATTTTTACAAATTCAATATATAGGTCAAAGTCATAACCCAAGTTTCCTGTTATAAACCTAAATTGTCTTTCATTTCCAACTTGTTTAGGTTTAAAAGTAAACTTAAATATCTTCCAGTCTGTAGTCACATCTAAATTACCATCGTAAGCACTATTATTAGCGTTACCATCACATATACTAAATCCAACAGTTTGATTCCTTGAAGCTTTTAACTTACATACAACAGTATAATCCTTTGTAACATCTAGTGGCTTACTTCTTAAACTGTCGTTGGTTACATATAGCCCCCAGTTGGCATAATTATTAAATTTAGCAACTAAAACCTTGTTTGTTATAGATAGGTTTTGACTTCCATTTCTTATACTCCAATGATTAGTATTTTCAAAGTTACCAGAATTTAGAATCATGTTAACATCACTAAATTTAATATTAGCTATAGATTCTTGAACCTCTTCCTTTGACACCTTTGTTTCTACTTTATCTTTTAGTATATTAAGACTACTCTCAACACTATTAACCTTATTACTTACTGAACTTATTTGTCCATTAGTATAGGCTTTAGCATTTTCTTGAGCCTGATTAGCTTTGTTTGTAGCATCTTGAGCAGAAGCACTTATAGCTTCTTGTTTTGCTTGATTAGCTTGACCAGTAGCATAATCTTTAGCACTTTGAACTCCACCATTTATCTTTCCAGTTAAATCTCTATTAACTTCATTAATAGAACCTTCAAGTTGAGATGTTTTTGTTTCTGTTTGTCCAACCCTATTAGTAATTCCATCTATGCTGACTTTTTGTTGAGCTACTTGAGTATTTAACTCTTGAAGCTCTGACTTTGAAGCCTTGCCATCGAGATTTGATTCTATAGTTTGAGTTTTAGATTTTAAAGATGATATTTCTGTAGTTACACTATCTTTTAATTGAGTAACAGTAGAAGATACTTTATTTATCTTTTCATCTGTAATCCTTATACCATCTTGAATATTAAAATCCACATCCTCTGGAGCTGGTGTCCAATCAGTAGCCTTGTTACCTTTTTCAAGTTTAACTTTTGTTAATTTAATAAACCCCGTCTTACTTAAAGAGAACAAAAGGTCTACTTGAGAAATTTCAACATCTTTTCTTAGTGATGATGTTGTATTAAAATATATCCACTTATCTTTTTCTGATGAATTAAATTTAGTATTAAGAATATCATAATAACTACTCTTGCCATTATAATAAACTCTAATTGAAATTTCATTACCACCATCATTCGGTAGATTAATCGAATTATCTATATAATAATATCCGCTAATTGTAACTATATCTCCTTTAGATAATCCATTAATATTAGTAACTACTACCTGTTGTCTATATTCTGGTGACGGCATTTCTATTCTTTTATTTATTATAGCTTTACAACCATCTAAACCATCCGTTAATCCTCCACAATTTAAACTCCATCTTGATTTAAAATCTTTTGTGAATGGAAGTAAATTTTTTCCACCTATTTGTATGCTAGATATAGATTTATCAATATCACTTTGAGATACTTTTGTTTCAATCTTCTCTTTTAAGACATTTAAACTACTTTCAACACTATTAATCTTGCTATTAGTAGAGCTTATTTGGACATTAGTATATTCCTTAGAACTATTAATAGCATTTTGTTGAGCTTGGTTAGCCTTATTTGTAGCATCTTGACTAGCACTTGATATAGCTTGATTCTTTGCTTCTTCAGATTTTGAAGTAGCAACTTGATCAGCGTAACCTTTTGAAGTTTCAAGATTTTCATCTATTTTAGAGCTTAAATCTCTATTAACTAAAGTTATGTTAGATTCAAGTTGAGAAGTTTTACTCTCTGTTTGACCTACTCTATTAGTAATTCCTTCTAGTGAAACTTTTTGCTCTGCAACTTGACTATTAAGCTCTTGAACTTCTTGTTTGGTTGCTTTGCCTTCTAGGTTAGCTTCTATGGTTTGGTTTTTAGATTTTAAAGAGCTTATTTCAGTTGTAACACTATCTTTAAGTTGTGTAACTTTAGATGATACGCTCTCTATTCTGCTATTTGCAACCTTGATACTGTCCTTAACTTCAATTAAACTATTGTCGATATCACTTTGAGAAACCTTGGACTCTATCTTCTCTTTAAGTATATCAAGACTACTTTCAACACTACTTACCTTTTCATTGGTTACTTTTATTTGAGAGTTTGTATAATCCTTTGAGCTATTTATAGCTTCATCTTTAGATTTATTAACCTCTTCATCTGTATATTCTTTTGATTGATTTAAGTTATCAGTTATCTTGCCACTTAAATCCTTGTTAACATTTGATATATTAGTTTCTAATTGAGTAGTTTTACTTTCAGTTTGGCTAACTCTATTAGTTATTCCTTCCAAAGAAACGTTTTGTTGAGCTATTTGAGAGTTTAACTCTTGAACTTCAACCTTAGTAGCCTTATCTCCTAAGTCACTCTCTAATGATTGAGTTTTAGATTTTAAAGAAGATATCTCTGTGTTAACACTATCTTTAAGTTGTGTAACTTTAGATGAAACTTCATTAATATTTTCTTGAGTAACTTTAATACTATCATTTACCTCAACTAAGCTCTTATCTATATCACTTTGAGAAACCTTGGACTCAACCTTATCCTTTAGAATATCTAAACCACTTGCAACTTCACTAACTTTTGAGTTAGTGGCATTGATTTGAACATTAACATATTCCTTAGAAGAATCTATTGCTTGATTCTTTAATTCATCTGAATATTCCTTAGAATCTTGTAAAGCATCTTCTATTTTTCCAGTTAACTCACTTTTAACTACATTAACATTACTTTCAATTTGAGTAGTTTTAGATTCAAGACTTCCAACATTAACCTTAACTCCATTTAAATCTTGAGTTAATTTACTTTCAACACTAGAAATCTTTTCATTAACTACATCTATATTATCAATTACAACTTGGTTTAAATCCTCTGGTGCTGGTGTCCAATTATCTGATGAGGTTTTACCCTCAACCATCTTAACAAATTCAATATATAAATCAAAATCATAATCTAAGCTTTCAGTTATGAATCTAAATTGTCTTTCATCACCAACTCGAGAAGGTTTGAAAGTGAATTTGAATATTTGCCATTCTGTTGTTATGTTTAATTCTTTACCATAAACATAATCACTAGAATCTCCATTACAAATATTGAATGTTATAGTTTGGTTTTTTGAAGATTTTAATTTGCAAACAACAGTATAATCTTTAGCAACATCTAAAGGTTTATTTCTTAAACTATCATTTGAAACATAAACTCCCCACTTAGCATAATTTTTAAATTTAGCAACTAAAACATTATTTTCAATTACTAAATTATCTTCTCCATTTGTAATTGACCAATGTTTTTTATTTTCAAAATCACCAGAATTTAGAATCATGTTGACATCACTAAATTTAATATTAGCTATAGATTTATCTATATCAGCTTGTGAAACCTTAGTACTAATTTCATCTTTAAGCACTTTAATTTCACTTGTATTCTTTTCCAACTTCTTATCTACTGTTGAAACTTCAACATTAGTATAAGCTTTTGCATTTTGTAAGGCTTGTTCTGCCTTTTGACTTGCATCTTGAGAAGCACTATTTATAGCTTCATCTTTGGCACTATTAGCCTTGTTAGTTGCATCTTGTGAAGCAGCTTCTATAGCTTCTTGCTTAGCAACTCCTATTGATTGTTTAATATTTTGAGTTTCCTCTGTAAACTTTTGACTATCAACTTTTAGGCTAATTTTATCTTCCATAGCTATAATTTGAGATTTTTGAGAAGAAAGTTCTTGACCATGTTCAGTTATAGTATTTTGTTGCTCTTTAAGTTCAACCTCTAAATTCTTATCTCCAACTACAACCTTAGTACCACTTATTGATTCAGTACCATTTTCATTAACTTCTCTAATGACAGAATTTATATTTAATTTAGTACCATCAATGTTGGCATTTTGAGAAACTTTATTATTATCTATAGCCCCATCTGTGATACCAGCATTGTGTACCCCTCTTTCGTCTATCATTATAGTTGTATCATCTTCTCCACGAACCAACAACCCATATTTAGTTTCATCTTCATCGTTTCTATACTCTCCAACTATAACTCTATTTTTTCCTTTATTATTAACAAGTAATTGATTGCCCGTTATCTCCATATTTCCGTCTGGTCCAGCAATATTAACTAAGCTTGTATCTAAAGTTCCAGTATTTATCTTATTAGCTTCTAATGAACTAATTTGAGCCGAACCTATAGCTCCTTCTGCAACAATAGAACTTCCAGCAGTTATTGCTCCAGCTTGAATCTTGTCTGCAGTAACACTTCCAGCTTGAATCTTATCAGAAGTAACGCTATTAGCATCTATATGTTCCGATTTAATTGCATCTGCCTTTATGTGTTTACTCTCAATAGAGTTGGCTTGAATCTTATCTGCATCTATAGAATTAGATTTTATGTGTCCAGATTCAATTTGATTAGCTTTTATATGTTGAGATTCTATGCTTCCAGCTTGGATTTTATCTGATGTGATAGATTCTGCATCTATGTGTTCTGACTTAATAGCGTTAGCAACTATATGCTCTGACTCAATACTATCTGCTTTGATTTTAGTTGCATCTATTGCTCCAGCTTCTATATGTTGGGCTTTTACTTGGTTGGCAGCTATATGATTAGCCTTTATACTTTCTGCATGAACTTTTTCTGCAGTAACAACACCAGCCATTAAGTGATCAGTTGTTATTGAGTTTTCATATATCTTTTGACCAGTTACAGCTCCATCTTGTATATCATCAGTTCCTATTGGAAATCTATCAGTAATTGAGTTATCTACAAAGTCTTTAACTTTATTTAATAGCTCAAGATTGATATTGGAACTAACCTCTACAAAGTTAGAAAGTTCACATCTAACATTACTATTATCACTAAGAGATTTTTCAAGTTTACTTACTCTAGCTTGTAATAGTAGTGGTGGTTCAAAGAATCTATCTATGATGTTTACAGTTTCACCAACCTCAACATCTCCTCCTAATAAACTTACATTAACTGTATATTTAATCTTAGGATTTTTACATTCTTGTAACTTTTTATATGTTTCTCTTAAAAGTTCTTCCTTACTTTCAGTTTCATATTTAAATACACCCATTAAATGATAGCCATTTTGGTTATATCTATTATAAGCTTCTTGGTCGAAAACAAAGTCTTGACCTTCTGGCTTGTTTGGAACATCTTCTAAAGATATATCGGAGAAGTTTAATCCATTTTTACCTTCACCAATTAATGCAGTAAATAACTCTGAGCTATCTATTTGTCTGCTTATACTTTCGACATTTTTTCCAAACTCAAATCTCTTTCCAGAAACCTTTCCTCTAGTTCTAAATACATCTATAAACTTTTTAGATATTCTTCCATTAACTATTTCACATCTAAATCTTATTTCTGCATCATATTTCTTTATATTATTTTGTAATAAAGAGTAAACGGATGCAGTTTCTAATTCTAAGTCAAATACATTTGATAGTGACATATCTACAAAACCTATATTCCATTCTGTATCTTGTAGTATGGCTTCAAGGAATTTTCTAACATCACATGAAACTATTCTTTGACTTCTACAAACACTATTTATTAGAGATAGACCAGCACTTTCACAATATACCTCCATCTCTAAATTATCACCATGAACATCATTTACAGATACTATTTGGAAAAGCATATATTTTCCATCTAGCATAAATGCTACTTTATTTCCAACTGTTATACTTCTACTATTTTTCTTATTGAAAGTAGTTGTAAATTTATAAGTATCTGCACCAGTTGAAAGTGTTTGAGTTAGTATATCATCAAAAAAAGGATTCCTATTAGGACTATCAACATTATTTAATATGTTGATTACCTTTTCTTGCTTATTTAAAATAAAAATAGCAGATGATTGCATAACATTTCTCCTTTCAAAAATATACTTGATTATTTTGTATTTATATTATATAATATAAGTAAAAGCAGTTTTAATAACTATTTTATTGCTCTTTTTACAATAAAAAACAAATTTTATTTTAAATATGTAGTGGAAGGGTAATCCCTTCCTATATATATCTCTCTTGAATTGAAGAGGAAACAACCATGTCCTCATCATCACTTCTGACAATTATTTGAGATTCGCCAGGAGGTGTTTCAAAGAAGTTACTTCCTATATCAACTCTTTCTATATAGTTGATTCCATTGATAGTAACCTCTCCACTCGAGAAATCTATCTGTAGGTCGTCACCAGGGTTGAATAAAGTTACATTTCCAACAACCTCTTCATCTGTCTTAAAGTTGAGTTTCTTAACTCTTATATTAGTAAGTGCCATAACACTTAAAGGTGTATAATCCTTCCATTGACCTATAAATACACCTATATAATTTAGCTGGCCAGTTGGAAAACTTGCATCACATAGTACGTTATCTGTTCCTATAGAAGCTACTATTTTTCCACCTTCAATCTTATTAACTGTAGCACTCCATAGATATCTTCCAGCTTCATTCTTTTCTCTTCTTATAATGAATTTTCCATTGAAGTCATTAAATCTACCTATAGCTCCACTAGCTTCACCATCTGGTCGTCTAGTTCCAGTTGCTTCTTCAAATAAAACTTTCTTAGTTCCTATCCATATACTAGGTTCATTACATTCAAAGTACATAGAAGAGTCATAAATCCAATTCTCAAATAGAACTGTACCACTTCTGTCGTAACCTCTTATCATCATGTTACCAAGTTGTCTTTCTGCAAAATCATCTTCAAAGTGTCCATCTCTAGCTCTTCCATTATCTGATATCTTTTGTAGATATTTAGAGCTTGACCAACCAGTATAAGTTTGACCTTGCTTACTTTTAAAAGTATGCTTCATCCATATTCCTTGAATTTCCTCTGGATAAACTAAGTCCCCTGGTGCCATTGCATATAAAGGATTGTTTGTATTAGGCTCTCTATTAATCCAAAGACCACCACAATTAACAACCTTATAAGTTCCTAAACATTGTCCACTTCCATTAGGAGGGGCTTCTGGTGGTAGAGGTTCTTGACCAGGGATTTGATAATTTTCTCCTTGAGAACTCATAACTAAGTCTATTTCAACTTCAAACTCATCTACATCAGTTCCTAAATTTCTTCTAAAGCCACAACCGTGCCAATCCTCTCCACTACCATAGTTGTTACATATAATACCATTACCATTTAAACCAACTTCATAAGTTCCATTGATATCATATTTAGAAGGGAATAGAGCATCTGAAATTGAAGTGAAAGTTGATTTACTTTGACAATTATCATCTAAGATAATATCTGACTCTGCATTTGTTGCTTCTCCCACTTGTTTTGGAACTCCTACTAATACAGTTTCCCCTCTTTTATTTGTGGCTTGAAAGAAACAGGCTTTATTTTTAAAAGTTACACCTATATTCTGATAAGTCTTATAGTTGCTATCATTTTGAAGAGTTATTATTCCTCTTTCATTAGGTGTAAAACAATTCCATTTATCACTATAAATAGTCGGATCATAACATACAAATTCTAAAGTTGTTTTACCAGTTGTAATTATCTTCTCTAAATCTGTACCACCATTTAAAACTGCAAATACATACTTACCCTCATCATCATTTATCTTCATCTTTTTAGGCTCTTCAACATTTAAAATGTAAGATAAATCTCTAACCTTTTGAGTGTAATCATCCTTATCTTTACTATCAATATATATATCAACTTTTATAATTCTTTCTCCATATTTATACCCCAGATAATAAGAACCATTTGCAGAAGGAATTTCCTTGCTTTTATTTGTTCTTTGTGGTAAAATGCTCTTAGAAACGTTGGTTATATTACAGTAATCATTCAATTTATGTTCGTTATAAATAATTTCCCACTTTTTCAATTCATTCGCTCCCTTTCTTATAAAATAGAAAAAATGGGTGAAGATTATAAACCTCCACCCAATCTTTGTTGTCTTTTGTTGATTACTTTAATTTCATCATCAACGTATTTAGCGACACTCTTAGCAAGTTGTCTGCTATCAAGATAAGTAGCAAACTCTATATTTAATCCTTCTTTGAAGGCTGTCACTATAGATTCCGTAAGAATAGAAGCTAGTTTTTCATAGTCTATCTCATTATTACTTTGCTTTTTGCTATTTTTCTTGTATTCTATACCATTTTTAACTTTAACTGCTTCTTCTACAAAGTTAAATCTTGGAGATTTAGAATTATAGAAGTTACCAGATAGTGCAACATCTCTAGTCATTGGAATATTAGGTTCTTCTGGAATGCTTAGACTAGCCTTTTCTGCAACCTCTTTAGTAGTTATAGTTTTTTGGATGCTAACGCTACCACTAACTTTCCTACTTAATGTGCTTACAACTCTATTCCAATCTGATACTATACTTGAAGCAGCACTAGAAACTGAACTTCTCATACTAGCACAACTTGAAGAGATAGAACTTGCAGCACTTGCAAGGGCTGATGATAATTCTCTTGATTTAGATATAATTCTACCTAAATAATGCTCTGCATTATAACATAAGTCATTGAAAGATTTTTCAATATTCTTAGCCATAGTTGAAAGAGCATTTTGAATTGTAGATGTTGATTGCTCCATGTTAGATTGAATTTGTGGAGGTATTTTTCCAGATTCATCTATCATGTTACCAGCTACTTGAGCCATACCAGTTGATGCACTTGAAGCCATAGTAGAAGTAGCACTATTCATAGCACTCTCTGCTTGAGCCATATTACTATCAACTGCACTAGCACCTTCTGCAGTTTTTGAGTCTAATTGATTTTTAACTGTTTCCATAGCACTTTGAACATCTTGACTCATTTGTTCTGTATTTATTTTTCCAGAATTTTTGATTTGTTCAAAGTTACCAGTTAAGATAGGAACTATTTCATCAATAGTCATACCCTCTCTTATACCACTAAACAACATTCTTGTTGTGTCATTTAAGTTAGTTAAAGCGAGTAACTGATTGCTATTCATTGCAGTTAATGAAGTAGCCATATTTTGTGCAGCTTGTTTATAGTTTTCATCAGTTATCATTGGAATGTTATTAAGAGCAGTTCTTAAACTGTCTATCATAACATTAAGCTCTGAATCTTGAAGGTGTCTTAATTGTGACATTCCTCTAGTTGTTGATAGAGCCAATTTAGACAATCCTTCTTCTAATGTTAAATCTTGCTTTGCGTTGTATCTTTTCCATGCTTCACTTACAGTTTGTCCCCCTGGCCCATCAATTAAGGCGGCTATAACATCAAATATTAGTGTAGTCATATTTAATATTCCACCTATAGTCAATTGCCATAGACCACTTATAAATTCACATACTCCACCAAAGACCAAACCTAAGCTTCCAAACTTTTCTTGTAACATTAGGATTCCTTTTTCTGACTCTCCTATAGCAGCACCCAAAGCTACTAAAGCACCTACAAGTAAATAAGGATTTGATGCTATTCCAGATAATGAAGTAAACTTACCTTTAAGTCCATTAAGTTTACCACCAGCTTCGGTAGCTTTTCCACCAAGCTTACCAAACCACTCAACACACTTTCCTATTCCTTTACTTACTAATCCAACACCCTTAGTTACTGCACCAAAGACCATAACAAGATTACCTAGTAATAATATTGCTGGCCCTAAAACTGCAGCTATAAGTCCAGCTTTGATTATGAACTCTTGAGTTTCTGGATTTAGTGATGCGAATTTATCTGCAAGCTTAGTAATCCAATCAACAACCTTTTCAATAACTGGCATCATCTTATTACCTATAGATATTGCGGCTTCCTCTAAAGAACCTTTCATATTCTCTATTCTACCTAATAAGTTGTCTTTCATGGTTTTAGCCATTTCTTCTAAAGCACCATTAGAATTATTAAGCTTATCTGTATATTCTTGAACTTTTCCATTTGTACCTTCTAATAAGAACTTAAAGTCGTTGACGTTTTGAGTACCAACAACTGTCTTTAAGAAGAATGCTTGTTCCTCTTCTGTTGCATTTGCTAAGGCTTCTTTTGTTTCTGATAATACAGTTGTCAAACCTCTAAACTTACCATTAGCATCAAAAACTGAAACTCCTATACCTTCCCAAGCTTTAGCAGCTGGTTTAGATTGAGCTGTCATTCTTGTAATGATACTGTTTAACTTATTCCCCGCAACTGTACCTTTATTACCATTATCTGCCATGACTCCGAGGTTAGCAGCTAGTTCAGTTAAAGGTATTCCAAGTGTTTGAGCTTGACCACCAACTTTAATCATTGCTTCAAGACCTTGTTCCAAACTCATGTTGGAAATATTTTGAGCTAATGACATTACATCTAGGTAATTTCCAAGTTCACTAACTTCTTTTCCTAAAGCACCCATAGAGTCAGTTACCAAGTCCGATGCTCTTGCCAAGTCCATATTACCAGCTTCTGCAGCTCTTAATACTGGTCCCAGTCCATTAACCATTTGATTAGTGTCCCAACCAGCTAATGCCATAAATTGAAGTCCTTGTGCGGCTTCACTAGCACTAAATGAAGTTGATTTTCCCCATTGTCTAGCAGTTTCTTCCAATTTCTTCATATCTTCGCCAGATGCTCTTGAGATAGCTTGGACTTTATCCATTTCTTTCTCAAAGTTTGCTGCAGTAGCAACAGATGCACCAAAGCCACCTATAAAGGCAGTAGACATTATGCTGACATCTCTTCCAACATCCTTAATCTTTTTACTAGCTTTAAGGGTTTTATCACCTATCTTGGTCATATCTTCTCCAAACTTCTTAAAGTTTGCACCCTTTAAAGCTCTTTCAGTTTCCTTTAATTCTTTATTAAGATTCTTAAACTCTGCTTCAACATTGTTTAATTGTGTTGAAAGATTAACCAATCTATTATCTGCACTAATTAAAGCCTTTTCTTGTTTTTCAAGCTCTTTATTAGCAGATTCCATAGATTTTTGAAGTTGCTTAACTTGATCAGAACAATTTCCATATTCGGTTTTGGCTTCTTTAAGTTGAGTAGATAAATCTCTAACTTTTTCTTTTTGCTTATTATATTCAACTGTAAGCCTTTCAACTTCTGCCTTATAGGTAGATTGAAGTTGCTTAGATTCTCTTAGTTGATTTTTAAGTCTATTATATTCTCTCTCTTGTTTTCTAATTTCTGTAGCCAACTTCTTAGCTTCAACTGAATTTTTACCATATTCACTTGAAACTGATTTTAGCTCATTTTTAAGAGTAGAGATTTTCTCCTTTTGCTCTGTTATAGAGTTACTTAGAGTTTTTATAGAGTGTTCATTTTCGGCATATTTAGTTTTACTATCTAGTAATGCCTTTGAAACATCCCTAAGAGCCTTACCCTCTTCATTAAGCTTTGCAGTTAATTGAAGAGTTTCATTTTTAGCAGTTTTTAGATTATTTTCTGCATTTTTTAAACCATCAGAAAATTGCTTAATAGTACTTTTAGTAGTATTAATCTTAGATTCTAATGTTTTAAATGTGTTCTCTGTTTCTTGGATTTGCTTCTTTAATATTGTTTGCTTATCTGTCAATGCTTTCATTGTTTCAGATAGCATCTTAATTTTAGCACTTAAACCCTGTGCGGTTTTTTCAAAGTTCTTAATACCAGCTCCAGCATTATTGAAGTCTGATTTAATATTTTTGATATTAACACTCAAGGCTTTTAATTGAGAAGCACTATTACCAGTTGTAACACCAACCCTTATGGACAGTTCTCTATTTGCCATTCTTCCTCCTTTCCCTAATCAAGTATAGAGAAAGATTCCCATCCTTCATCTTCTTTCTGATTAGAAGATTCTTCATTGTTATTTGAATTGTTAAACTTTATGTGCATATTAATTTGACTTGAAATATGCTTTAGGCTAGAGTTCATAAATTCTTCATCTGTCCAACCTAATAAAGTTCTACAAATATAATACATATAGTCAACATCTATATCCTCGGATTCACCACCCTTGGATATTTTTACTTTTTTTCTTCTTCATTCTCTGCCTTTGGTAAATTTTCACCCATGCAAGTGATTATTAAAGGTGTAAAGTTAGCAACAACTTCTATAGGGTTAAAATCTTTAAAGAAGTCAACTCCTACTGGTGTAGACTTTTCATCCTTTCTTATCATACTTGCTAAAAGCTTTATAACTTCCATTTCGTCTAAGTCACCTATTTTTTGTAAAGCTCCTAAGAACGCTGTCTTATTTACCTTTTTATAGTGGATAACTGTTTTCATATCAATAGTCATGATATATGGTTCACCACATATTTCTAGCTCTATTACTGTCTTATTAAAATTAAAATTCATCATATTAACATTTCTCCTTTTTATTTAAAATATTTGTTATGTAGACATCCAACCAAAGGGTTGGACACAAAATATACAATAAAAAAGTTATTTTATTGTAAACTACTCATCAACTGATGGGCTAAATGTTTTGTCTGGAAGTAAAACTCCATCAAAGAACTTTTGCCAATTCTTAGTTTGAGTTACATCAGTTATACTTCTTCTTTCTTTTGCTTTACTGTCTAGTGATAAAGCCATAACGCCTACGCCATTTGTTATTTTTTGGTTGGCATCTAACACTAGGTCAAAAGCACCACCTTTTCCAGGTTTAGCCACACCAGTTAGCTTAACTAATTGCTCTTCAACTTTATCCTCTTGAGTTTGAGAGTTAGTTTCATCCTTATTTAAAGTTACATCATATATAACTTTTCTTATTGGTTTTTCTAAAGTTGTCATTTCAAATAATAGAGCAAATCTATTACTTCTATCTGATGCTTTAGAAACCATTACTCCAGTTTCAGCATCAAATGTTTTACCAGTTATCTTAGCTTCTAACTCTGGTAATAAATAAGCTAACTCCATTTCTATCTCTAAGCTTGATAAGATATTTGAAGCGTAGTCCATAACATCATCACTATAGAACTGCGCATCTGTAAAGTTATTTTTTATTTTTAATGATTTAGCTCCAACTACTGCTACTGGTTTTTCATATACACCTTCGCTAGTCATTGGTGCTAAATGGATATTTTTTAAACCTATAATTCTATTTGCCATTAATATCATTCTCCTTCTGTATTTATATTATCTAATTGGACACTCTCATAATAACGACATTCTATCGCTTGTTGTATGATATCCGTTCTGTCCGAAATAAGTGGTGGTGGTGTTTTGTAGGATAATAGAAATCCATGCTCTTTGAGTGACTTTTTAATAGCATCTCTTTTACGCTTTAGTCCACCTCTTATAAATAAAACTACTGTTATTCTGTACTCGATTAAATCTTCCTCATTATCTATATAAGAGTTGACTACTTCCGAAGCCTTATAAACAATGTTTTCTGGCAAACTTTCGTTTCCTCTTAAATTGAAAACTGGAATATCGAGTACACTTAATGCTTCTATTAATTTTTCTTCCATAGCCAACCTCCTAATTACTTGAGGATTGCATCTACTGCCTTAGTAACTTCTTTCTCTAAGTTATTTAAAGTTACATCAGTTATAGCATCGTAAGCATCATCAAACCAACCAGCGTGTTCGTCTATGTGCATACCATTGAAGATACCACCTAAACCCCAGTTATCATATCCATAATGTTGGAAATAGATACCCTTCGTTTTCTCCCAGTTGTTTGAGTTGATACCTAATTGTCCCCAAATTGAACCCGATTCATATTTTTTAATTTTTGAAGCCTTTATATATTTCTTACCATCCCCACTATCTTCTGGGGCATATCTTTTAATTATTTCAACACTTGGTTTTAACGCTCTTTTAAATGAAGAAACTTCTAATTTTTTACCTATATCACCTAAAGATAGTGTAGTTTCTAATAGTTCATCTAAACCATCAACTCTTATAGACATTACTTCTTAATTGATACCCTATCATTACAATCTCTTATTTGTATTTGTAGGTATCTATCCTCTTCTAATTTGTTATCAATGAAAACTATATCGTAAGTAACACCCTTAATCTCAATCCTATCATCCTCTTTTAGCGTATATTTAGGATGTTTTCTAATTAAGATACTTCTTTCCATTTCATAGAAATAGGTGTTATTATCACCGAACTTCTTAGGTTTGATAGTGGTAACTTTCCCTTTTGTAGTGTATAAAACCGTGTCCTTTGCGACTAAAATGTTATCCTCATCTGGCTCTTTAACAGTTCTTATAATAGAAACTTTTGTTTTTAAATCACCAGGGTTAACTGTATATCTTCTCACTAAAATACAAAATCCTTTGCTTGTTTTACAAATGAATCAAAGGTTCTGTTATGGTGTTTAAACCCTTCCATACTCTTATTCTCATACATATCTGCAATAAGTAATAAGACTGGAAAAACCATAAACTCCATCTCATCTATCTGTTCTTCTGTTAGTCCACTATAATTAATTAGATATGATTTTGCCGCAGAAATATAAGCTTCCAACTCTACTTGTAACATGGGTTCTTCTTCATCAACAATTAAATTAAGATACTGTGCTACAAAAGGTACATCTATACTAGAAACCTTCATAATAACACCTCCATAATAAAAGGAGGGCTATACCCTCCTAGTTAACTATTTCTTACCTTTTTGTTTAGAAAGTGCTGCAGCAGCTGCAGGATCAGTTAAATTTAATGACCTTATAGCTTCTTTTTGCACTATTCTAGCATCAACATAAGTATCTAATACTAGAGTAACAGTACCAGCTCTTCTATTTTTAGTATCTTCTGAAATCTTACTTAAAGAAGCACCTTTTTTAATCATTCCTCTATAAGCTTCTTTAATGTTGGCTAAGTATATACGTTCATCAGATGCAGCATCATTTATTAAGATATCAAGACCAAATAGTCTGTATCTTATACCAGTATTTATTACTTCTCTAGCAACATATAGATTTCCAGTTTCATCCTTCATCTTAGCTACTTTTTCAAAGTTCTTTCTATTCATTATCCATTTAGCACCACTTTGGTAAACTGTTTTCATTGAAGCCATAGCACCTATGAATGAATCTATAGTAAAACTTCCTTCATACTTACAAACTGGTTCTTCGTCTATTTTGTTTAAACCTTCAAGAGATTTATCTGCATCTGCTTGTCCAGTTATCATAGCTCTATCTAAAGCATAACCTAATCTTCTAAATAAGATTTCTT
>OGJZ01000113.1_pt1 | contig 94445 bp, 72 predicted proteins | sample 1572321 | NCBI WGS metagenome assembly OGJZ01 (sample SAMEA2582086, study PRJEB24529) | metagenome | biome: Human gut stool | place: China | collected 2011 | reverse complement strand
TCTATTTGTTTACAAAGGTCAATTATACCAATTTTCATGTTAGTTTATGTTTTAAAATATCTTATAAAGATAAGAAAAATAGTCGACATAAACAAACGATAATGTATTAATAACCAATAATATAGAAAATAAATAGCAAATAAGAATATAGTAATAAATATAATGCGTCTGCCCTGTTTCCTGCCTTCATCCGTATTATTCCACTCCAGTGGACAGACCGTTGCACTCGAGTGGATATACCTGTGTACTATAGTGCACGAATCTGTTCACTGGAGTGCAACGATAGAGATGTCTTATTGAAAATCTATTGATTGCAATAGCATAATCTTTGGATATTAGCTAGTTATGATGAAGATGAGCGGTAGTTTTGCTACAGTTTATTAAGTGTTGATGATTAGACTATAAGAATACTATTTTTGATGAATGAGAAATGCTGGTAATGGTATGAGAAATGCATTGTTTTAAGTGCGTTTTCTTGATAAAATAATGAGAAATACATGTAAATAATTTTATTCTCATTCTTTATGTGATTAGTAATCAGATGAATATGTTTTGCTATGAGAATATGAGAAATGATTTTGTTTTTTTATTCTAGTACGACGCTGATCCGAAACTATGATGAAACAGATATTTGGCTCGTTTTTGCGTAGGATATAAATAAAATTTGGCGTGGTTACCCTAATTTTCTGACAGAAAAGTACAGACGCTATTTGTCGTTGTCCATCAGATTTTGATTTTATTTTGTAAGTCGCTGTGTATTAGTGCTGTAAAAAATAAAAATGTCCATCGTGTTTTTTGGATATCGTTTTTTGATTCGTTATCTTTACAAACAGAAAACACAAATTTTTAATCATTAAATCATAAGTAGTATATTTATGAATAAAACACGATTCCTTCTTTTGAATTTCTTATTGTCGGGCATCTTCGCCCATGCGCAGACGTCTTATGTGAAAGGTATAGTGATGGATGCCAGGAAAGTTCCTATTGAGTATGCGAACGTAGTTTTGTATGATGCGGCGGATAGTACTGAAATAGTAAAAGCTGTCACGACTGACAGGAAAGGCCGGTTCGAATTGCTGAAGATATCTCATGGCAACTACCGGTTGCAAGCTTCTTGTGTGGGGTATGTGGCTGCCCGCATTCGGATTGATAATTTGGTGGAAAATATTCAAGACCTGCAATTAGTGATGCAGGAGCAGGCGGTTACCCTTGATGAGACTACGGTGACGGCGCAGCGTGTTGTGATGGAATTCGACCGGCAGATAATCTATCCCGGCAAGTTTGAAAAAGAAAATGCAATGGACGGAGTGGAGCTTGTCGACAAGATGCGGTTGCATGGCATTGTTGTGGATATGGCTACTAATAGTATAAAAACTCTGAGGGATGGTGCTGTGCAGTTGCGGATTAATGGAGGCCCTGCCGACCTGAACGATGTTCGCGGGCTCGACCCCAAACTGGTGACGCGTGTGGAATATCATGATATGCCCTCTATGCGTTATGACGGGGCGGGCGCTGTGATTGACTTTTATGTAAAGCGTAAAGAATCAGGCGGAACCGCCAAGTTGTTCACTTACAATGCTGTTGATTGTGCCACCGGAACGGAATCGGGGAGTATCAAGGTGAATCACCGCAAATCCGAGTTTTTCTTTTCCGGAGGAAACTCCTATGCTCATTTTAATGAAAGGTATAGTAACAAGACTACCACATACAATTTTGAGGGAGACCGGACATTGGTGCGGGAAGAAGCGGGACTTCCTTCCAAATATCATGAAGACATTTATAACGGTGCAGTCAGTTACAGTTATTTTGACCCTAAAAATGTATTGTTTACCACTAAGCTGAACTATTCTTTCTATGGTACTCCCAACAAGGGAACCGGAAACGGGGCTATTTACGAAGGGCAACAGCCTGCGATAAGCAAACAAACTGCCACATATTATCGTGACAAGAAAGCGAGGTATAGCCTCTATTATCAGAAGGAGATGAAGCACAAACAATTACTGGCTCTTGAAGTGATGGGTTCGTATGTATACACCGGTTCTCATCGTTCCTATCGGGAGACGCAGGAAGGCAATACACTCACGGATATTCTTTCGGACGCGGATGGTGATACTTATCTGATTACCGCCGAAGGGCTTTATGAGAGGCGGTTTGGGAAACGTTCCAAACTTACTGCCGGAGTGACACAGCATCTGAACCTTGCCGATATTTCTTATTCGGGGACTACGGGTTATCAAAGTGAAATGGATCGTTTTTCCACTAGTGGCTATGCAGAGTGGATGTCAAGTACCGGTCGTTTCAACTATTCGGGCGGTGTGAGAGGACGGTTTGAACGCATACTTCAGAAGGCGGGCAATAACTCCAGTTTCAGTGTGGCCCCTTCCTTGCGGATGGGGTATCGGTTCGGTCGTAATGTCCAACTTCGTTATAGCGGGACTTTATCCGTATCAGTCCCTTCATTAAGAAACCTGAACAATGTGGAAGTGGTCGAAGACGGCTATCAGGCTCGTAGAGGTAATCCACGATTGGGAACTATCACGAATTATTTAAATTCTTTGCTCTTCACCTGGTATAGCGGTGACCTGATGACTACCTTGAATGTGAGCGACTCCTATACCGTTCATCCGGTTTTGGGGAGTATCTTCCGGGAGAACGACCGTTTTATCACTCAATACGTAAATGGGAAATATGCCCACGCAGTCAACGTGGAGGCAGGCGGCGACTGGTCAGCCTTTGACAGGAGGCTGAATATATATGGGCGCATAGGTTATTCTTTTCGTGAGAATGCGGCAGAAGACTATTCGCATTCTTTGAATAGCTGGTATTATAATGTGGGGATAAATTGGACTTACAGAAACCTTACATTGTCCGGCAGTGCGAATAGAGGTGCAAATTCGCTTTCCAATGAGGTGGTTCGTTATAGTGGCAAAGGTGGTATCGGCTTAGGATTGGATTATAAATGGAAAAATCTGAAACTTGGCGGAGGGGTTAATTTTGCGGTCGGTCATTCATATCTTTATCAAACGAAGTCTTTGAATCGTTTTGTCTGGAGTGACGAGCGCATGTATGACCCGGAGGGAAATACGATGTTTAGAATCAGAATGTCCTGGAATATAAAATTCGGTCGCCAGCGTGAAAGTAATTATCAGCGTATTGAGAATAGTGGAGGGGAGAGTGCGGTGTTTTAACGTTTAGATAATTGCTTGTTATATGCAAAGTTTCTTAATATTGGATTTTGATGGAAAATGTAATAATTCCTGGTGATACTCCGCTAGTATCGGTCGTTATTCCCTGCTATAATTCAGTCGAGCTTCGAAGAACGCTTGAAAGTGTATGCAAACAGAGTCATACACGTTGGGAAGCAATCTGTGTGGATGACGGTTCGGATATGGAACTTCTCCCAATAATTGAGGCGCTAGGTGATTCTCGTATATTTTATTACTGTCTGACGGAACATACCAATGCCAATGTGGCTCGTAATTATGGTATCCTTCACAGTCGGGGAGCATATGTTGCCATGCTTGATTCTGATGACGAATGGCTGGAGAGCCATTTGGAGGATTCTCTTCGCATTCTGTCGGAGGGACACACCGACTGTGTGTATAGCAGCTTGATTCTTAGGAGGAAAACGGATTCTGTGTTTACCACCCGTGCGGTAAATGAAAGTGAAACAATGATTGATTTTCTGCTATCCACAGGATATGGAGCGCAGACTTCTACGCTTGTAATGACTTCTTCAAGTGCAAAAGAGATTCTTTGGGATGAGAAACTTCACCGGCATCAGGATTACGACTTCGTGGTCAGGTATAGCCGGAAGTACAGGATGTTTCCGAAAATTACTCCTACAGTGATTTATCATTGCTCCAACACTTCCCGTACAATTGACTTTGATTCGTGTATCCGTTTTATACGTTCAGTAGAGGATGAGATAACAGACCGGATTTATATGAATTATCATAAGCATATGTTGAGGCTTGCTGTTAGCTGTAATGCACAGGAGAAAATCGTTAATCATTATCGTAAAGCGGTTACACACTATGAATATTTGCTTCCATTCTATGATTATCTGCTGATATTGAAACCTCGGAATAAGTTTCAGGCATGGGTGTTGAAAATGAAATACATTTTGGGAATACTTATGGTGAAAATCGGATAAAAGGTTGAATTGTCTCCTTGTTTTTGACTGCTACTTTTTCAGTGTGTCCATCGAAAGTTTGAATTTATTGTCTAATGTGTTGATTATTAGCGAGAAAAATGTTTGAAAATGTCCATCGCGATTTTTGGATGTTAATTGGCGTCTTCGTAACTTTGGAACATGGACTAAGTACAATATTATGAAACACAAAATGAAATTTGCGATTCTGTTATTCGTCATTTTTTGCAAAAAAGAGTTGAATCTTCAAATTGATAAAGCTTTTACTCTCCAGTGTTTCCTGATAAGTTATTTTCACCCTAATAAGACCGGGTTTTAGTCGTGTCGAAAGAAAAGTTCTTTGATGGATGAAGTTGTGTCTTAGAAATATAGGATAAATTTGATAATTATGAAAAGAGTAATAATTTTTTGTTTTGGCGTTCTTATTATTGGGGGTAGTTGCCAACGCGTTTCTAAAACCAATAAAGAACTGTTTGATCAGCTATATGAAATAAATGTCAAAACATGTACTGATGCAATAGTGCGTAATACTGGCATTGACTCCTTGGAGGCGGAAACAATATGTTCATGTATGTTGAATAATTTGTTTGTTATTGATTCTAATTTTGTGAGAATGCCCGTCGATAGTTTAGACCTACTATTGGAAAAGAGCCGGAAGATTCTTGAAGAAATGTGTAAAAAGCAGGAACAATAAAATATAATAGCTAGTATGCTAATTTTATTTTGGACAAAGATACGCCGTACAAAATTCTCTATTTACGATCAACTGAGAATGGATGAACTATCGCAGATTTTACCTTGCGATGTAGAAATCACGTATGATCGGGACAAAATGTCGGTTGCCGATGTCGTGGTGTTCAATCTTCCTTTTTTATATCGTGAACTGGAGGGTGATCTTGAGAAACCGGAACATCAGATTTGGGTAGCGTGGAGCTATGAAAGTGAAGTTAATTATCCTTGGATGTTTTCCGATGAGTTGAAAGATATATTTGACCTTTGGATGGCTTATCATTTGGATTCGGATATTGTGTTGCCATACTATGACTATACTTTTAAGGAAAAGCTGTTTACCCCATCTTGTGAAAAGACTAAAGATGTGTGTATGTTTATATCCAGTCCTGTGAATAAGAGTTATCGTTTGGAGTATATTTCAGAATTAATGGAATACTTGCCTGTTGATTCTTATGGCAGTTGGAGAAGGAACTGTGTATTGGATGAAGATAAAGGCTATCTTACCAAACTTGATATAATCAAACACTATAAGTTTACTATTGCATTTGAAAATGCGATCAGTCAGGATTATGTGACGGAAAAGTTTTTTGAACTACTAATTGCAGGTTCGGTTCCTATTTATCTTGGTGCACCTAATATTGATAAGTTTTCTCCCGGAGAACATGCCTTTATAGATGTAAGGGACTATGGCTCTCCCAAAAGTTTAGCTGATGGTATAATGAGATATTGCCGGGATATATCAAGGTATAATTCACTTTTAGAGTGGAAGAGGAAACCTTTGTCTGATGAATTGGCTGGGTTGATTGAAGAACAGCGGGAGCATGCTTTCATAAGGATGGTGAGACTGGCGAAAGGTAGAATCGAAGCAAGGCTAATGTAAGTAATAGATAGAAAACGGAAATCCGATGAAAGATGATTATGAATACATTTTAAGAACGATGGAATGGTGAAAGTCTCAAAATACACCTTGTTAACAAAATAGAAAAACAAACACAATTATGAAACGCCATGATTTATTTTTTACAGACGAAGAGGTTTTATTGTCAGATAGTACTAAAGTACGTATGATTGCTTATAAAGATATAGTCTTTTTTGTGACCGACCGACCTTATGTTATTATAGGAACTGAAAAGAAGGAACGTATCTATGTTCAGATTTCAATGTCACGGATTGCAAAGTGTCTCCCTTCTTGTTTTTGTATGTGTAGCCAATCGGTCATCATAAATTTGTCTTATGTCAATGCGTACGAAAATGATCAACATACATTTCGGATTTATCTTAGAAATGGTTGTATAATCAATGCGTCCAGACGATATCATAATATCCTTAAAACTCAAATCGTATCATTTAAGAAGATGATGATGAATCGTACATAAAATACGAATTTAACAAATTACTGCCGGATTGTATATCAATTACTACCGAATTGTATATTTTGTTGTATTTGATAGCTTTTGTTTGATTTGTTCTTTTATATTTGCGGTTGTTGCTTGTAAATAGTAATAATCTGAAATTAAAAAGATGGCATGAATACTAATGATAACACAAAAGAGTATGATTTGATTCAGCGGGTTGTGAATCATCTGACTGTACAGAGTTTTACAGTGCATGACCTTGGGCTGATGAATGGGAAAATGGGCATCGCCTTTTTCTTCTATCATTATGCTCGATATCAAAAAGAACCTTTGTATGAAGAGTTGGCGTGGGCTTTGATAGAAGAAATTTATGATAAAATTCACGACAATATGCCTACTACCATGGAAAGGGGGCTTTGTGGGATTGCATGGGGAATATGTACCTTGTTTGAGCAAAATTTTTTGGATGGTGATGTCGATGAGGTGCTAAGTGATATTGATCATAAAATCATGGAACGAGATCCTATGCGTATAACTGATTTTTCATTTCGCGCAGGTCTCGAAGGAATCCGAAGCTACGTACAGGCTAGAATCTTACTCTCCCAAAAGAAACAAGTTGTATGCCCATTTGATAATATGTATGTGTATGCATTGAATAGGAGTGCCCAAAAGGCAGGACTACCTTTAAAGTCTGTCTCCCCTTTAAATGTGATTGATATGCCTGAATTGAGTGACGCCATTGATTTTTTAAACTTGCCATTAGGATTGGACGGTGGTTGCGCCGGACTTGCTTTAAAAACGTTATACAGATGAAGCATATTTACCTTTTTTGCAGTGATAGTCGTGCCGGAGATTACGGTATTGGTACTTATATACGTGAATTAACAGCGTGTATTAAAGGGGAACAGGGGGTATGTTTGACTTTAGTGGAACTACAATCCATGGAAAAAGAGTTTTTGATTATAGAGCTGGGAGGAATGCGAACGATTAAAATTCCTTCTCCTCGTTTGGTTCCATATTGGCAGCTACAACCAAAGAAAATGGAACAATACAATTTAGCTGTCTGTTGTTTGCTCAAGCCACAAATAAATAAAGAGGAAGACAATGTATTTCATTTGAATTATTTGCAACATTATTCATTAGTCCCATATTTACGTGAGTTATTTCCTTTATGTAAGATTGTCTTTACAATTCATTATATGGGATGGCTTACTTTAATCAAAGGTGATGAAATCCGTTTTAACAAGATCATTCAAAAAGAAGAGATGGAGCGAACAGATGCCACAGAGAAGTCTGTTTATGATGATTATAGTAGGATGAAAGTCATGTGTCAGTCGGTAGATAGTATAATATGTTTATCGTCTTACACTTTTGATATATTGCAAACAGGGTATGGAATTCTTCAAGAACAGCTTGCTTTAATTTCTAATGGTTTAAAGGATGAGGCTGTAATAGTGGGTGAAGAACGGAAGCAATCCATAAAAAAAGAACTATCTTTCAACGAAAATGAAAAAATAGTTCTTTTTGTGGGCAGATTGGATGAGGAAAAAGGACTTCTGCTACTTTTGAAAGCTTTTGAAAAAATAGTAGTTCATTCTCCTGATGCACATTTGATAATTGCCGGAAATGGTAATTATGACAGATTTTTAAAAGAGTGTACCGTGTTTTATGGAAAGGTAACCTTTACAGGAAAGGTAGAAAAAGATTTTCTATATAAATTGTATCAAATAGCTGATGTGGGAGTTCACCCTTCACTCAATGAACAATGCAGTTATGTAGCTATTGAGATGATGATGCACGGAATACCTTTAGTTGGTATTGATTCAGCAGGAATTGGGGAAATGATAGAATCTGGATATAATGGCTATAAAGTATGTGGTGAACAAGATTCTTTGTCATCCATTTCCAAACAAAACTTGCAGATAGAGCAACTAGGCAAGTATATATCGGAAATTCTACAAAACGATGAATTACGACAAAGGCTGAGTGAGAATAGTAGGATAGTTTATCGTAGTCGCTATAAAGATACTAAAATGAAAAACAAGATGTTGGAAGTCTATTTTAAGTAAAATAATTTTAGTTTTCAAATAATTATTAATCTTCAAAATATAACATTATGGGATAAAAGAAGAAACTTGAAAAAATAGTCTTCAAAAAGGAAGAAATTGTAAATCTGAATGATTTGAGATGAAGAAAGTTGTAGCTGGGCAATCTTAAGTGCCCCTACATGTGGTTGAATAGAAAAATAGATGATACGAAAGTTTGCTCAGGATCCTGTAACTCTCGTTTTAAAGGAACAAAACGCATATCGAGAGAATGTAAGTAAATGTCTTTGTTTAGTTTGGAACTTTATGTAATATCATGATATGTATAAAACAACGTTTATCCTTTCAATAATCATATTATTTTTCACTTCTTGTCAAAAGTCAAGAATGAAAGATGATAAGTCTTTAGACACTTCATGTATTCATATTGATTCATGTGATACGCAAACAGTCAAAAAAATGGTTCTATTATGTAAAATATGGGGTTTTGTGAAATATTATCATCCTGCAGTGGCTGCTGGAAAATATGATTGGGACTTTGAACTGTTTCGAGTGATGCCATCGGTGCTGAAGGCGCCGTCAAAAGGAGAACTTGAAGCAATCATATATAAGTGGATTCAATCTTTAGGAGAAATAAAACCATCAAAGAAAGCTCTCGTTGAAAATCAAAGTACAATAGAAATATATCCAGACCTTTCATGGATTGAAGATTCTTTACTGTTAGGTAATAATATTACAAAATGCTTAATGTCTATCAAGCAAGCTGAAAGAAATGATTATCATTATTATATAGGTTTGGAACCGACAGGAAATGCAAAGTTTACAAATGAAAATGCTTATTCTAAATTTACCAATCCCGATACGGGATATAGGCTTTTAGCTTTATTTCGTTATTGGAATATTATTCAATATTATTTTCCATACAAACATTTAATTGGTGAAGATTGGGAGGATGTTCTTGTCAGATTCATTCCTCTTATTATTTATGCAAGAAATAAAAAAGAGTATGTGGATGTATTACAGAAATTAATAGCTTGTATCAATGATACTCATGCAATATTAAAAGGGGCATTAGACACAAAAAAATATAAGATTCCGGTAGATGTTAGTTTTGCTGAAGGGAAAGCAGTTGTAATCAATGACAATACTACGGCCTGTCAACTAACACAAGGAGATATTATATTAAAAATAGAAGGAGAGTCCGTCGAAGAAATTGCAGCAAGAAGATTGCCTTATCTTTTTGCTTCCAATTATCCGACTAAGCTTCGTGAATTAGCTGCTGAATTGCTAGTAACAGACAAAGATAGATTATACATTGAGTTTGAACATAATGGAAAACGTCAATCCGACTTCATATTGTGTGCTCCTAATAAAAAGAATACATCAAGATATCAACAAGATAGGCCTTTAATAAGTTATTTCACAAAACAGAATATTCTTTATATGTATTTGGGTTCTAAAGAAGGAGGAAACATTCCTGAGAAAATAAGAGCCAATGGAGTCATTATTGATTTGAGATGTTATCCTTCACAAAAGGTAAAAGGATATTGGGATATTCGGCAGTTCTATCCGGATACAACCGAATTTGCCAAATTTACTCTACCTAGCATTACAACTCCTGGCTTATTTAGATTTACAAATACACTTACTGTTGGAGCGAAAAACGTTGACTATTATAAAGGGAAAAAGATTATTCTTGTAAATGAATTTACACAAAGCCAGGCAGAATTCCTAGCAATGAAATATCGTTGTGCTCCTAATACTCTGATTGTTGGTAGTACAACTGCAGGAGCTGATGGAAATATTTCTTTTTTTTCATTACCTGGAGGATTATGGACTTCCATTAGCGGATTAGGTGTATATTATCCTAATGGACAATGTACGCAGAGAATTGGCATTGTCCCCGATTTAGAAGTAAAACCTAGCATTGAGGATATACAGAATGGGATAGATAGAGCTCTGAAGAAAGCTATTGAAGAAATAGTGGGAAAATAGGCTCTTTAGTTTCATTATATAGTTTTTGAATGTCAATATATAAAATTTTTAGGAATATTGTTTACTTACAAACTGTTGATATTATGCATTATACATAATTTAGAGGAATCCGAAAATCTAATAGAGTAGGAAGTTGTTTAATAATTGAGTTATGAAAAAATTGAAAAAACTGAAATTAGTGAAAGAAGAACTTTACCATCTTAATGAGAAGGAACTTGGAAATGTAATAGGAGGTCAATATGTTACTGATTATGGTAATGAAACATTCAGGCAAAATTGTATTGCTACATACTATTGCTTTACTGGCAATTTTTGTGTAACCAATGATTGTGGAAACGATACAGGACCATATGGTGGTACCCTAAAAGATTGCGGGACGGGAGCTGGTTATTGCGTGACAGGAGGATGTTTTTTTGAGACAAATGATTATATCTGTGGATGATGTTATGCAATCAAATTTTTTTGGTTTATTGCATGAGGTACGTAAATAAAGTTTGTTTTATAAAAATAACTTAATACAGCGTATTTAAAACTATGTGCTCCACTTAAGAAGCATCCATCTTTATAAATATTATTTATAAAAAATGAAATATATGATAGAAGGCTTTTTGAGTGGGGGCATGTTTGTCTTGATATAAGTAATATTCCTTTATTGTAATTTAGTAACTTTACATTTATATAATGAAACAATGAATAAAGAAATTGTCTCTCAAAAGATCGAGTTAATAGTAAATGAAATCCTCTTGAGAATAAATGAGTGTACAAAAGATAAACAATTAGGTATTCTAAATGGTAATTTCGGCATATTATTATTCTTGTTTTATTACGTTAGGTATTCAAAAAAACAATCTATCATAACACTGGTAGAAAAATATGCAGAAGAATTATTGATGGTGTTACCTAAGGGGGTGCAACATTACACTTTTTGCTCCGGACTTTCAGGAATTTTATATTTATTCAATTTCTTGCGTAATCACCAATTTATTGACATAGATATAGGTCCATATAAAGCGGAATTTGAATTGTATATTATGAATGAAATGAAGAAGGATTTCGCTATAGGGAACTATGATTTCATGCATGGAGCATTAGGCGGAGGAATATACTTTCTTGGTCAACATTCTAACAAAAAGTCAATTGATGATGTTGTGAATTATTTATATAGCATAGCTGAGGTAGATGATACAAAGAATGTGTTTAAGTGGCAGTCATTAATTAATTCAACATCTGATATTAGAGGATACAATATATCTTTATCACATGGTATATCTAGTATTATCATATTTTTATGTAATGTGATAAAAGGTGGTATAGACAACAAGAAAATAAGGTTAATGTTAAAGGGGAGTATTAATTATGTATTGTCTCAACAAGTTGATGTAGCTGAGTATGGATGTTATTTCCCTTCTCATTCACTAGAATATTCATCAACCTTAAAAAGTCGGCTGGCTTGGTGTTATGGCGATTTGGGAATTGCAATGTCTTTATGGCAAGCTGGTAAATTGCTTGTAGATTCAGAACTACAAAAAAAATCATTGGAAATCTTGATACATTCTACATCTCGTATTTCTTATTCTAAGAGTGTTGTAAATGATGCAGGAATATGTCATGGAAGTGCCGGAATAGTAATGGTTTACAATAGAATGTATATAGATACTCGGATGGATTTATTTAAAGAAGCAAGAAATTACTGGTTAATAAGAACTTTAAATTACTCTTACCATAATGATGGATTAGCTGGCTATAAAACAGTTTGTGGTAAAGAACTTATCAAAGATTATTCATTACTAACAGGTATTTCGGGAATTGGGCTTGTTCTTATATCATGCTTAGCAGGTGATAAACAGGATTGGGATAGTTTCTTTCTTCTAAGTTAATTTGGAAAATGCAATTAGAGTATATCAAAATGGTGAATTTGATATTTTAATAGATAGCGTGCATACACTGATATAAAATCTTTTTTTATTTAAGACATATTATTTGACGTCTCGTTTGGGTAAAGTAGTCTATAAATATAAAAAATAAAAATCATGAAAAACTTAATACTTTTGGTCATTGCCTTTTTGAGTAGCATACTCAGTCAGGCACAAGTAACGGAAACACCTGTAAAGTTGGAAAATGCTTTGTTATGGGAGATTTCCGGAAATGGGTTAAAGAAATCATCTTATCTGTTAGGCACAATGCATGCTGTTGAATTTAGTTTTATGTTTGACAGTATTTCTGGTATGCAAAAAGTTTTTTCTACGGTAGAGCAAGTCGCTACAGAGATAGATATGATAGCTCTCGACTCGATCCGAAGAAAGACGCCGTATGGAGCTAACGATTATTTTATGCCTTCAGATACCACTTATTCCATGTTATATAGTGCAGAAGACTTTGTTTTCGTTGATTCGGTTCTGTCGGCAGGGAATGCCCGTTATGCAGAACGTGTTCCTGCATTTTGGCAAGAAATCTACATTAGCTATGAACTATCGCTTCGTAGTTCAAAACATAAACAGAAAAAGGTGGTAATGGATTACTTTGTCTTACAATTTGCACGTAAAAATTCAAAGAAAGCTTTTTTTCTTGAAACATTGCAAGAAATTTCAAACAAAAATAAAAGAGCTCATAAGTCCAAATATAGTCAAGATTTAAAAGGACAAGCTTCGAGTTTACTTTTTATATTGAAAAATCCGGATGTGCTTTCTAATATATATAATGAGTTAGATTCTTTGTATCGGGCTCAAAAATTGAGTATGTTTAGCATTGACAAATTAACGAAATATTTTGCTGATTTATTCGAAGGATTAACTGAAGACGATTTTAGAAACAATGATTTGCTAAAAGCTAATAACTCAATCCTATTAAAAGAACGCAATGATGCTTGGATGGCTAAAATACCAAAGATTATGCAGCAAGGTTCTACTTTAATAGCTGTGGGTGCCATGCATCTTACGGGAAATACAGGACTTATTAATCAGTTGAGAAAAATGGGATATACTGTAAAACCGGTGGAATAAAAAAAGAATAGTATGTTTCAACCTTTTGAAAAATTTATTTATCGCCTACCAGCATTTTCTTTTAATCAACTGATGAAAATTCTGGATGCGGAAGAAGAACTCTTGAAGCGATTTATGGATGAGCGAATTGGAGAAGCTATTTATGTAGGTTCACCCGATTTATATAAAAAACTTCACAAATTGATTGACGGTGAAATCAAGGAAGTGGATAAGAAGTATAAAATCGAGACATCTCTGATGAAGTATCTAAGTCGAATGTCTACCCGTTGCACCCCCTTCGGGGTATTTGCCACTTGTTCGGTAGGCAAGATAGATGAAACTACTCAATTTGAGATTACTAATGAAGTTGGCAGATGTACACGACTTGATATGTATTACTTGTGTGCATTGATTCAGTTTTTAGGAAATCTGCCGGATATAAAAAGAGAAGTACGCTATTATCCTAATAATACGCTTTATAAAGTAGGTAAATGTATACGCTATGTTGAATATAAATATTTAAACAAAAGGCGTATACATACGATTTCGTCTGTCGAGTGTTCTAAATATTTAGATGTTATATTGAAGAAGGCTTTATCCGGAGTCATGATAAAGGACATAAAAAGATATTTGGAAGAGCAGGAAATAGAAGAACAAGAAGCACAACTCTTTATAGATAGTCTTATCCAATCGCAATTATTGGTGAGCGAATTAGACGTCAATATTACGGGAAGAGATTATCTGAGCAAGCTTATTGCGATTTTAGGTAAAATAAACTTGGAAGATGATACTCGCCGATTGTTGGGCTCTTTGTGTTGCGTAAATGATTTGTTGAAGAAGATAGATGCAAAATCGGTTCATCCATTGACTGATTATCGCAAAATTATAGATATCGTAGGTGGAATTCCGGTTCCATATACGGAGAACTGTCTTTTTCAAGTGGATGCAACGAGAAAAAGTACAGCCGCTATTTTAGGAAAATCTGTAATTGCAGAATTACAATCAGTAATCTCATTTTTCAGTAAAATGGGAGAAATGAAACACTCATCGTCATTGGATAAGTTCAAGGCTGCTTTTTATGAGCGATATGAAGAACGTGAAGTTCCTTTAGCGATGGCATTGGACTCTGAATTGGGAATTGGGTATCCTGCAGGGCATGGAATAGGAGATATCTCTCCTATTGTTGATAATTTGATACTGCCCGTACAAAAGCAACGGACTGTTAAAACTACGGCAAATGTGCCGACATTAATGTTGCAAAGGTTGTTGAAAGCCGTAGAGGACGGAGTAGATGAAATCGTATTTGACCCGGAAGAATTTAAATCGGTACCGGAGAATTGGAATGGATTCCCTGAAACTTTATATGCGATGTTTCAAGTAATGAAAGGAGAAAATGGAAATCCCCTTTTGTATATAAAGAGTATTGGAGGTGGTTCTGCCGCTAATCTATTGTCGCGTTTTGCTCATTTAGACCCTCAAATGGAGGAATTGGTAAGAAGTATTTCGGAAAAAGAAAGTGAAATTGTGACAGATGGCATATTGGCTGAAATAGTTCATTTGCCTAGCTCAAGAGTTGGAAATATACTGTCTCGACCGCATATTCGAGAGCATGAGATTGTTTATCTCACCAGTTCCGACCTTCCTGAAGCTAATAAAATCTATATCGATGATTTGATGCTTTCATGCAGAGGGGGAAGACTGGAGCTTCGTTCTAAAAAAATGAATAAAATCATATTTCCCCGACTGACGAGTGCTCATAATTATTACAATGACACATTGCCTGTCTATCGTTTTCTGTGTGATATGCAACATCAAGGAAAGCGGACTTCTTTCGGACTTGGCTGGGGTGATCTGGCGGACCTTTTAGATTATAAACCCAGAATCAGGTATGGTAACTCTATTTTGTCTCTCGCTTCGTGGAGGGTCAGGCAGGCTGAAGTTGCCGCTTTTTTCCGGTTGGCAGATGGAGATTTGATTAATAACGTTACAGCGTGGCGTATGAAAAGAAACATTCCATTAACGGCTTTATTGGCAGAAGGTGATAATGAGCTATTCATTGATTTTCGTAGCATTTGTAGCGTCCGTGCTTTTTTGTCAGCGGTTAAAAGACGTCCGGTATTTCAGTTGTTGGAATTTATTTTCGCTCAAGATGAATTAGTCGTTAAAGGAACAGATGGAAAGTATCTGAATGAATGTATTGTTGCGTTTTATAAGGATCAAAAATGATGAAAAGGGTTCAAAGGTCTTTTATACCGGGAAGTGAATGGATATACATTAAAGTATATACCGGTAGTAATACGGCAGATAAAATTTTAGTCAATGAGTTGACCAAGATAATTTCAGTCCTGGAGAGAAAAAAGTATGTGGATAAATGGTTCTTTATTCGATACTCTGATCCCGATTTTCATTTACGTATCAGAATTAGGGTAAAAGATTGTAATTTTATTGGAGAAGTACTCCGACTGTTCTATAGATATTTCAACAAATTGGTGGACAATGATAGGGTATGGAAAATTCAACTGGATACCTATAACAGAGAATTAGAGAGGTATAAAGAACATTTGATGGAACTGACAGAAACTCTGTTTTATATCGATAGCACTCATACATTGAAATTATTGAGAGTATTAGAAGATATGCCTTTGTCTGCCAGATGGTTGATAGCTGCGAAGATGATTGATTGTTTACTTATTGACTTTAAGTATAATTTGCAACAGAGAAAAGAATTACTTGAATCAATGGACAAGTCCTATAAAATGGAATTCGGGTTTAATGAGTTTAATTCCAAACAGTTTAATGTGCTGTATCGGGAGCACTCTCATGAACTAGAAGAGATGCTTTGGGATAAAAAAGCAGATGAAGGATATAAGGCTGTGTATAGTATATTGAAACTCCGTTCAAATGCTCTTAAAGCTATTGCACTGCAGCTTATAGAAGCGAATGATGGTAAGGAGGCACAGTTACCGCTAAGCAGCTATCTACACATGATGTTGATTCGATTGTTTCGTTCAAAAAATAGATTGCACGAATTGATAGTATATAATTTTATGAGTAGATTCTATTCGAGTTGGATAGCCCGCATAAAATATTTGCCTCATGTCAATGATTAAATCTTTCCCTCACTACCAGCAACTAGACTCGATGGACTGCGGCCCTTCTTGTTTGCGTATGATTGCCAAATACTACGGTCGTACCTATTCCCTTCAAACTCTACGTGAAAGAAGCTTCATTACTCGTCAGGGAGTTTCTATGTTGGGTATTAGTGATGCAGCCGAAAGCATCGGCATGCGGACGCAAGGAGTGCGCGTTAGTCTTCAACAACTGATTGAGGATGTTCCGCTGCCTTGTATCCTTCATTGGAATCGGAAACATTTTGTCGTGTTGTATGATATCCGGAAGAAAAAGAAACTTTTCTCCAAAGCGGCAGAAGATTACACTTTTTACATTTCCGACCCGGCGAAAGGAAAGTATCCTATTGACAAAGCCGGATTTGAGAAATGCTGGATAAGCACCAAAGATGAAGGAAAGGAAGCCGGATTCGCCCTGTTGCTGACTCCCACTCCCGAATTTCACGAACGTATAGACGACCATGAGCAACAAAAGAAAAACCTTTCTTTCTATCTGCGCTATCTGTTTCCATACAAGTCGCAATTATTCCAACTGATGATTGGGATGCTGTTGGGAAGTGTTTTCTCGCTTATCCTTCCTTTCCTGACACAAGCTATGGTCGACCAGGGTATTGGAAATAGTAACTTGAATTTTATTACTCTGATACTGGTATCCCAACTCGTGTTGTCAGTCACCCAGACGGGAGTCGGTTTCATTCAGAGCTGGATAAGTCTGCATATGAATACCCGGATTAGCATCACTTTGATTTCCGACTTTATTGCCAAACTGATGAGATTGCCCATCCGTTTTTTCGACGCGAAAAACATAGGTGATATCCTGCAACGGATTGGCGACCATGGGCGTATTCAATCATTCATGACTGGAACAGCACTTTCCACTCTCTTTTCTTTTTTTAATTTCTTTATCTTCGCCGGTATCATGGCTTATTATAACCTGTCTATCTTGATAGTCTTTCTGGTGGGGAATGCCTTGTATGTCGTGTGGATTCTCTCTTTCATGCGTTACCGTCGCAAACTGGATAATGCACGTTTTTCCCAAGCTTCTGCCAATCAGAGCAACATGGTGCAACTCATCACAGGCATGCAGGAAATTAAGCTTAATAATTGCGAGAAACAACAACGCTGGAAATGGGAATCCATACAGGTGAAACTGTTTAAAATAAGTATCAAAGGTACTGCACTGGGACAGACTCAGCAGGTAGGCTCTATATTCTTCAGCCAGACGACATCACTTCTCATTTCCTTCTTGTCAGCAAAAGCGGTAGTGGACGGGGAGATAACTTTGGGTATGATGATGTCCATCAGTTATATCATAGGACAATTGTCGGGGCCTATCGGTCAGGTGATAAGTTTCAGCCAATCATTGCAGGATGCAAAAATAAGCCTTGAACGGCTCAATGAGATTAATAACAAAGAGGAAGAAATCACCGACATGAATGACAAAATCAATGTGTTGCCGGAGAACAGGGACATAACGATGGAAAATGTATGTTTCAGCTATGACGGTGCGGAAAGGGATTATGTGCTGGATAATCTGAATCTCACCATTCCGCATAACAAGGTGACTGCCATTGTAGGTGCCAGCGGTAGCGGCAAGACGACTGTTGTCAAACTGCTGCTGGGCTTTTATAATCCGGTAAAAGGGGATATTAAAGTGGGGAATTATTCGCTGAAAGACATTAACCCTCATTTGTGGCGGCAAAATACCGGAGCCGTGATGCAGGAAGGATTTCTTTTCTCGGATTCTATTGCGAAAAACATTGCTGTCAGCGATGAGTCGGTAGATACGAAGAAACTGTTGAATGCGGTGGAGATGGCTAATATCAAGGAATTTATCGAATCACTCCCGCAAAAGTATAACAGTAAGATTGGTATGGAAGGAAACGGCGTGAGTCAGGGGCAGAAGCAACGGTTGCTCATTGCGAGGGCTGTCTATAAGAACCCGGCGTTTCTCTTCTTTGACGAAGCTACGAATGCACTGGATGCCAACAATGAGAAAAAGATATTGGATAATCTGACGCAGTTTTATGAAGGAAAGACGGTGGTAGTGGTGGCACATCGGCTCAGCACGGTGCAGAATGCGGATAATATCGTGGTGATGGAAGCCGGAAAGGTGATTGAGTCGGGCACTCATAAGGAATTGACGGCGAAGAAAGGAGCTTACTACACATTGGTGAAGAATCAATTGGAACTGGGAGTATAGCGTATGGAAAACAGGAAACCGGAAATAGAATTAAGAAGCGAAGAATTCAATGAAGTGCTGAGTGCCGTTCCCGCATGGATTGTCCGTTGGGGAATCACGATGATAGCCTGTGTCGTTCTGATGCTGCTTGTAGGCAGTGCCGTATTCAAATATCCGGATGTTATCAGTTCCACAGTAACCTTGACCGGAACCACGCCTGTGTCGGCGGTCGTGGCGAGGACTTCGGGGAAGTTACAGGAATTGTATGTCGGGAACAATCAGCGGGTGAAAGCGAATACGTTACTTGCAGTGATAGAGAATCCGGCCGGGACGAATGATATACTTCGTCTCAAGGAATTGTTACGGCAGGCGGAAAATAGCCTGGATACTATTGCCTTGGTGCCCTCGCAGCAACTCCGGCTTGGCAGTTTGCAATCCCTTTATTCGTCTTTTTACCTGTCTATGTCCGAATACAGGCAGTTTAAGGAGCTGGCGTATCATTTGAAAAAGATAGAGCTGGTGAAAGCGCGTATTGTGAAGAATGAAGTTTATTATAGGAATATGCTGAAACAGAAAGATTTGTCGGAAGTTCAGGCGAAGATTGCGCATCAACAATATGCCAGGGATTCGCTGCTGGGAGTCAAGGGGCTTGTTTCTAAAGAGGCGGTCGAAGAGGCCTATAGCAGGTATCTGCAATCATCCCTCTCGGCAGAGAATATGGAACGTTCTTTGGAGAATCTTCAGATTCAACTGGCGCAGATGAATGAATCCTTGTATGATACGGAATATCAATATCTGGATCAAAAGAATACGTTGGAAACGCAGTTGCGTTCACTTGTCAACCAACTAAGGGCGGAAATAGATGCGTGGGAGATAAACTATGCACTGATTACTCCGATAGACGGTGAGATTACCTTGACACAGTATTGGACAAACAACCAGAATGTGACGGCCGGAAATGTCGTTTTTAATATTGTGCCCACCAATCAGGGGGAGATTGTCGGGAAAGCGATGTTGCCTACGGAAAGGTCGGGCAAGGTGAGAAAAGGTCAGAAGGTGAATATACGTTTCAGTAATTATCCGGATAAAGAATTTGGTATTGTGAAAGGGATAGTGGAGAATATTTCCCTGATACCGGTATTGGACGTACAGAATGCCAAAAGTTATATGGTAGACATTGAGCTTCCGAACGGGTTGCGAACCAGTTACAACAAAGATTTGCCGTTCTTGCCGGAGATGGAAGGGCAGGCGGATATCATCACTGAAGATATATCCTTGTTGGAAAGGTTCCTGATGCCGATAAGGAAAGTTATAACGGAAGGATTAAAGAGTGAAGATATGTAATAAAATTGCTTGAAACTATATTTTTTTGAGTTACATTTGCCGGATATTGAATACAAATGTCTCATTTAATAGATAAATACCAATGAAAAGCAAGCTATTACTCACATGTACAGTTTTATTTTTCTGTTCTTGTTTTGTACTTGGACAGAGTCAGTCTTCTAAAGTCGTAAATTCCGGTGAAAATAATAACGGATGGGTTCAGCATCCGTGGCAGGGGAAGAGAGTAGGATATATAGGAGATTCTATCACAGACCCGAATTGCTATGGCGATAAGATTAAGAAATACTGGGATTTCTTGCAGGAATGGTTGGGGATTACTCCTTATGTATATGGCATAAGCGGCAGGCAATGGAATGACGTGCCTCGACAGGCGGAACAGTTGAAGAAAGAACATGGCGGGGAAGTGGATGCAATCATTGTTTTCATGGGTACGAATGATTTTAATGCGGGTGTTCCTATCGGAGAATGGTTTACGGAAACGGAAGAACAGGTGATGGCGGCTCGTGGCGAGACTAAAAAGATGGAAACACGTAAGAAGCGCACTCCTGTAATGGATGGAAATACGTATAAGGGACGCATCAATATCGGAATGAAACGGTTGAAACAGCTTTTCCCGGATAAGCAGATTGTGCTGTTGACTCCGTTGCATCGCTCGTTGGCGGATTTTGGAGAAACGAATGTGCAGCCGGACGAAAACTATCAGAATAGCTGTGGTGAATATGTGGATGCTTATGTACAGGCGGTTAAGGAAGCCGGGAATGTATGGGGAGTATCTGTGATAGACTTTAATGCGGTGACAGGACTGAATCCGATGGTGGAAGAACAGTTGGTTTACTTTTATGATGCGGGGTATGACCGTTTGCATCCCAATACGCAAGGACAGATACGGATGGCACGTACATTAATGTACCAGTTACTTATGCTACCGGTAGGATTCTAAAAGAAACCGGACAAAATTCTATGAGATTGTACGCAGATACATCGTGTTTCTCTATCAAATCCTTAATTTTGCATTCTATAAATAATAGAACCAATGAGACATATTTTCCTGTTTTCCTTTGTTATTTTCTGGGTAGCTGCCTTGCCAATCCAAGGCAAGCAGAAGGATTTTATTTTAACTTCCGGCCAAAAGGTCGAGATAGCTTGCAGCCCCTCGGAAGAGTTGGTAGTGCGTACCGCATTAGAAATGCTGGGTCGTGACATTCAGACTGTGTTATCGGCGACAACTCAGGTAAATGAGAAAACGGGAACGATTATAGCAGGAACACTGGGACAGAGCGAACTTATCGGACGAGCCGGTATAGATGTTTCTGTATTAAAAGGCAAGAAACAGGCTTTTCTGCTCGCAGTCTCTCCGGAAGGGAAACTGATAGTGGCAGGCAGCGACAAGCACGGTACGGCCTATGGCATACTCGAAATCTCCCGTTTATTGGGAGTATCCCCTTGGGAATGGTGGGCGGATGTAACTCCGGAGAAAAAGAAACTCTTCAAGCTTTCCCGAAAGTTCCGGAACTTCCAGTCGCCTTCAGTAGAATATCGCGGTATTTTTATCAATGACGAAGATTGGGGACTGATGCCATGGAGCAGTCGGACTTACGAACCTTCGGATGTAAAAGGTGAAATCGGGCCGCGTACAAACGAACGTATCTTTGAACTGCTGCTTCGCTTGCGTGCCAACACCTATTGGCCGGCTATGCACGAATGTACGCTTCCTTTCTTTCTGACCAAAGGCAATCGGGAAGCCGCGAAGAAATACGGGATATTTATAGGAGCTTCCCACTGCGAACCGATGGCTTGTAATGCCGCCGGTGAGTGGAAACGGAGAGGAGAGGGCGCATACGACTATGTAAACAACAGTGCCGCCGTTTATAAATTTTGGGAAGACCGTGTGAAAGAGGTCGCAGGTCAGGAGATACTCTATACGTTGGGAATGCGCGGCGTGCACGACGGCAAGATGCAGGGAGCCAAAACGGTGGAAGAGCAGAAGGCGGTGATAGACCGCGTATTTGTTGACCAGCGCGGGTTGATTGAGAAATATGTCGATAAAGACGTGACCAAAGTTCCGCAAGTCTTTATTCCCTATAAAGAAGTGCTCGATATTTATCATGCCGGATTACAGGTGCCCGATGACGTTACATTGATGTGGTGTGATGATAATTACGGCTATATCCGTCATTTCCCTACGGTGGAAGAACGCGCGCGCAAAGGGGGCAACGGAGTTTATTATCATGTTTCCTATTGGGGACGCCCGCACGATCATCTTTGGCTGGGCACAATGAGTCCTTCACTGATTTATCAGCAGATGAAACTGGCTTATGATGAAGGCATACAGAAGATGTGGATACTGAATGTGGGAGACATCAAGCCTGCCGAATATCAGATCGAACTATTTATGGATATGGCGTGGAACCTGAATGCGGTTGCTGCGGAAGGTGTGACTAACCACCTGAAACACTGGCTGACACGGGAATTTGGCACTTCATGCGCAAAGGCCGTATTGCCCGCAATGCAGGAACATTATCGACTGGCTCACATCCGCAAACCGGAATTTATGGGGAACACGCGGGAAGAAGAAAAAGATCCCGCCTATCGTATTGTCAAGGATTTGCCATGGAACGAGAAAGAGATAAACGGGCGTTTACGCTCCTATAATGAATTGTCGGAAACAGTGGAACGGGCGGCAACGAAAGTACCGGCCAATAGACAAAGTGCCTATTTCGAACTGGTGAAATATCCGGTACAGGCTGCCGCGCAGATGAACCGGAAACTATTGTATGCCCAACTTGCCCGTCACGGAAAGGCGGATTGGGAAAAGAGTGATGCGGCTTATGACAGCATTGCCGTGTTGACACAGCATTATAATTCTTTGGAAGATGGTAAATGGAACCGGATGATGGATTTCAAACCCCGCAAACTTCCTGTATTCAACCGGGTGGAGAGGACAACAGCTACTTCGCCGATGGTGGAAGAACGAACCGCTATCCATAAGTGGAACGGACTGGACGGCAAGAATAAGCCGGATAAAAACTCGGACTATGAAGGTCTGGGTTATGAAGGCCGTGCGACAGGTATCCGCATGAACGATGCGTTGACTTTCTCTTTTGATAACTGGAAAGCGGATTCGGTAGAAGTCGATATTCGTTTGCTACCGAATCATCCTGTGCGCGGAGAACAATTACGTTTCTCCATATCATTGGACAATGCGGCGCCTCAGGTGGTTTCTTATGAAACGAAAGGGCGCAGTGAAGAATGGAAGGAGAATGTATTACGTAATCAGGCTATCCGGAAGATAACGCTTCCTGTGTCCGGGAAGAAATCCCACCAACTGGTGATTAAGGCATTGGATGAAGGAGTGGTACTGGATCAGGTGATGCTTTATGTGCCGGAAAGGTTTTAATAGTCCCATATGCATCTTCTCTTTTGAATAGGTCATAATCAGTGTCGGGTTACTAACCGCAGGACAAACCAGGCATGACGTACCACAGTGCCAATCAGCCCGTAGTGTGCAGCCATGATACGGAATCTTTCTTTGAGAGACGCTTTCCGGTTGCGGGTAGTCATTCCTTCGTCCAGATAGTCGATAATCGTCAAGTGGGTATTATGGAGTGTACGCGCTTTCTTCATGATGCGGATGCACCAGTCGAAGTCGGCGGAAAAGCGATAGTTCAGATTGTAGGGTTCCACCAGTGTGTGGCGGGGGAAGAAAGCCTGATGGCAGACCAGCATTCCCTGCTTGAAACTTTTCCAGTTCAGTGTTTCCGGGGCGGCCAGCCGGCGCATGCGCAGGAAGTGCCTGTCCTTGTCTACAATGGCGGTTTCTCCGTAGAGTACGTCGGGAAGTTCGTTGCCATTGATGCTGTGCACCATCTGTTGCAGCGTATCGTCTTCGTGAAAGCAGTCGCCTGCATTCAGGAAGCAAAGGTAGTCGCCACTGGCAAGGGCGATTCCTTTGTTCATGGCGTCATATAATCCTTTGTCCGGCTCGCTCACTACGGTGTGTATCCGCTCACGGTAGCGGTCGATAACGGCTAAAGTCCCATCCTTGGAAGCTCCGTCTACGATGATATATTCCACGTGATGGTACGTTTGCGAGATGACACTTTGAATCGTGTCTTCCAGTACCTTTTCAGCGTTGTATGTCACCGTGATAATCGAGAACTTGGGAGTAGGGTGGACGCTATGCATATTTTCCCGTTATTTTGTTGTAGACATCTGTATATTTCTTGGCGATGATGCTTTCCGAGTAGTTGGCCACTACCTTGCGGCGGGCTTGCGCGGAAAGTTCGTCATATTCCGGCTCTGTCAAAATCCAGTATATGCCGTTGGCTAAATCTTCCGAAGATTTATATCGGGCTACGTAGCCGTTATGCAGATGGTCAATCATTTCGGGGATACCGCCTACGTTGAATCCTACGCAGGGCACTCCGCAAGCCATCGCTTCCATAATCATGTTTGGAAGATTCTCTTCCAGGGACGGGATGGCGAAGAGGTCTACGGCATTGTAGATATCTGCTATCTCGTGCTCGTTCTTCATATAAGGGAGCGGATATACGCGGAAAGGAAGCATTTCTTGCAGTTGCTGCGACTGATTGCCGAATACGACGACTCCCAGTGAATCTTTCCATTCGGGATGCTTCTCTGCCAGTAGCTTGCAGGCTTCGATGAGATAATCCACCCCTTTGCGTTTGTCGGTAATCTTCAGCGAGCCGAATAGAATCAGCTTCTTGTCTTCCGGCAACATGAACTTAGCCCGTGCTTTCTGCTTGTCCATTGGCTTGAACAGATTGGTATTGATGGCATTCGGGATATTAGTGACGCTTTTCCCTTCAAACAGCGCACTGGATTTGGCCTGTTCTTTCAGCCAGCGGCTGCAAGTGACGAAATGAATGGGAGCCTGGCTGTATAACTTTTGTTTCTTGTGGAAAGTGCGGTAAGACAAGTCCTTCTGCCACCCGTTTTTATAGATGTACGGGCAGTTGTGGCATTCCTGCTGATAGTTGGTGCATTCCCGTGCATAATGGCAGATGCCCGTACATGGCCACATATCATGCATCGTCCACACTACGGGTTTGCCGGATACAAGTATCTTCCGTATGTCACTCAATGAGAGCATTCCCTGGTTAATCCAGTGCAAGTGGATAACGTCAGCCTGGCGGAACTCCGGGAGTGATGTAATATCCGTTCCCGTATTGGCAATGTCCACGTCAAACAGGTGGTAACGGCGGAAACGGTTGGCACTCCAGATAACGATGCGTTCCCACATGAATTTCCATACTTGCAGCCAGTTCCCTTTCAGGCTGACCACACTGATTTGGTCAGTCTGCTTGTCGCGTACCAGCATTTTGGCCTTGATACCGTTGTTTTTCAGTGATTCCATTAGCCGGCTCGCCGCGATGGCTGCTCCGCCGATTCGCTCGGATGTATTTATAATCAGGACTCTCATGGGCATAAAAGTTTATGCAAAGTTACGGTTTTCGTTGTAAATCTATGGTTATTTGCGGTAAGTTTTTACCGTATCTGCCAGTATTTCGGACAATTCGCGGCTGTAATGTTCCAAATTAAACTCCCGTTCCGCCAGTTTGCGACCGTTGGCTCCCATCCGCTGTGCCTCTTCGGGATGGGTGGAAAGGTAGTGAATGGCTCGTTTCCATCCTTCGATGTCGTTATAGTCTACGTAGATGCCGGCTTCTTCTTTTTCGATGTCCATCTCGAACTTGGGATTGCGGCTGCAAATCACCGGAAGCCCCAGTGCGAATGCTTCTACCAGGGTGGTCAGCCCGACGGTGTAGGGGTAGTTGAGGCAGCAGATTACCACCACTTTCGAACGGCAGACTTCCACAGCCAGTTTGTGCGGGATGATACCGCCGGTGAGGTGTGCCCGTATATTGGTGTACGGTGCGTATTGTTTGAGCAAAAGTTCATAGTCTTTGTCCGGTGTCGTGAAAATGTCGACGGGGAGTCCCGTTTCGGCAAATGCTTTTAACAGGGTGGCAAAGTCGCGGTTCTCTTTTCCGGTGCTGACAAAGGCTTTCTCTTGTTGCCCGTTATTGGCGGCGGGGAGATGTTGTTTCAGATAATCATAGAAAGCAAGGTCGGCTCCCCAGTGTATCAGGTGCAGTTGGGCGGCGGTGACTTTGCCCGATTTTAGCGAATCGTCTATCAATGCCTGGCTGAAAAAGAACATTTGGTCGATACCTTTATAGTAAAAGCGTGAAATCAGGTTTTTCAGTTTACCGGAGTTGCGAACCACCGCCTGATGATGCCAGATGGCGATAGGCTTGCGGTACAGTCCCAACGCATGGAAAAAGATGATGAGTTCCAATCCGTAGAAAGAAGTGCCGTATAATAGGTCATACGGTTCTTTGCAGCGCATGATTTCAAAGAAATTGTAGAGCGAGAACCGTAGCCGGGATGAGAAGCGGCGGTAGCGATGGAGTATCGGGGTGATGCCATGCTTCTCGAAATGCGTGAGCCCGTATAAGATGTGGCCGGGGTGCAGGTGGTTTTTCCATTCTTCCAGTGCTTCCTGTATGGGACGTGTGTGGTAATAATAGATTTTCATGCTCCGAAATCTCCTTTCAGTGTACGTTTTATTCTCCGGATGGCTTTTGCCATAAAACAATTTGTGCGGTGATAGTAGCGCACAAATGCGTCTCTGGCACTTTCATTCTCTTCTATCGGCGACAGCTTTTCTACTGGAAGCGGTTTCAGCCATAACGTAGAATTGTATAATCCCCCGCCGCCGCAGTTGGTTCCGCTTCCGTCGAAGCCGTTGTTTTGGATAAGTGAACGTCCGGCATTCAGTGAAAGTATGTCTGCCAGGAATAGGCTGGCGTTCCAACGGATGGCCCATGAGTTATTTTTTCCTTCGATTTGCCTGCGCAGCATTAGTGTATAACCGTAAGTGCCGTTGAAGTCGAACCGGCGGGTGAGATTGCGCTCTTCCAATTGCCGGAGAAGCTCCTTGCCGTTCGGATTGAACAGTTTCCAAGCCCTGTCCCAAGTGGCCCATCCCCAACTGCCTGTCCATTTGATGAGAAAGGTATCGGGCAGGGAAGTGTCTTGCGTGAAATCGCAGCCCTGAATATGTCCTACACGTGGCTCGTCCTTGTACGCCTCAAGTGCATCATTCATGAATTGCAGGAAATAGGGTGCGGCGATGAGGTCGTCTTCCATTACAATCACTCTTCCGAAGCGGTTTACCTGAGTGGTCACTCCGTCAATGATGCTTCGCGCCAGTCCCCAATTTTCTGTTCGCTTGATAAGGGTAACTGTTTTAAATCCTTTGATTGTCCGGATATATTCGCGCACTTCGGCTACGTTCTTTCCGTCTGTTTCGTTTTTTGGGGCATCTGAATAAATAAAGATATCGCTCTCAGCCGCCAAGGCATTCTGCAATAGTGATTGTACAACATTACAGACGTGCTGCGGACGGTTATAGACGAATAACAGGATGGGAGCATAAGTGGTTGTCATAATGCTACAATATTTCTTTTACTAGTTTAATAACTTTATCTCCGAAGTTCTGCCAGTTGTTCTCTTCGAGGAATAGCCGGTAGTCCTCCAATGAAACCGGTTCTTCTTTATGCCGGGATACAATGCCGGCAATATCTTCTAATTGGCGGAACGTATAGACTCTTAATCGTGGCTCATGGGCGTAATCCTTGAATGAGCCGACTTCCGGACCTATAACTCTGGCTCCGAATGAAAGTGAATCCATCAAAATGCCGGAACTTAATATGGATTCGGGGCAGTAGGGAGTCAGGACGAAGCGGGAACGGGTGATATATTTCCCCAGTTCTTCGAACGAGAGCCCATCGGGTATGATACTTACGCCGGATGGGGCCGTTTGTTTCAGTTCGTCCAGCAGGGCAGGAGATGAACATCGCCCGACAATGCAAACCTTTAAATTGTCTTCCGGATGTTTTCGTAAAAAAGAGACATACTCCAGTACCCCTTTGTAGCGGGATATGCTTCCCCAAATCAGCAGGTCGTACATGATTGTGCTGTCAGCGGGAGGTGCTACAGGCAACCGGTTCACTGTGGGATGGTGCAGAAAGTGCGTTTTGCAAGCTGCGGACGGATATTGGCTCCGAATCATTTCCACTCCTTCCGTGGCATGCGTAAGGATGAGGTCGGCTTTCCGGGCAATGAAGGAGATTAGAAACTTCTTCATCTTTGTATGTCCGTTGGCGTGCGGCTTCTTGTTATGCAATACCCAGACAATCTTTTTCCCCGAAAACTTCAGGACAAGGATAAAACAGACGGCAACTGTAGCTTGCAATATCCCGTATTTGACGTCAGGTATGTTTTCCGGCCAATTGAAGATAAATGCGTCTCCCCACCGGCGGACAGGCAATATGCTGAGCAATGGATTTTTGTGTGGTGGATTGATTACCGCAGCCTCTCCCTTACGGTTCAGGGATGAGATAAAATTCTGTATATAGGGATTCGCCCTTTCATCGGGATTCTGTCTCAGATGGGGAAATACGGTAAACTTTATCATTCTTATGGCATTAATGGATTACAAACTTACTACAATCCCGGATAAAATACAAGGGGGTGAAGAAAGACTTGACGGATGATTGCAGGAAATTGGCGTATGGATATAATTGCTTGCGCCGGTTGCAGCAAATGAAACAAGTCTTCAAGATGCCTGCAAGAGTACCTTTGCTCATGTTTTCAGCCACTTGGACGGTTTGTCTGTCGTTGAATGGAAATGAGCGGACAGCCTGAAAGTATCTCCGGGTCATATCACGTCCGGACGTGTCTCCCAAACTTTTTATAGCGGTAAACAGCCCGTCCACGAGATTGTATTTTCCGCTTGTATTGTAAGAAGTTGCCTGCGGGTGCCTGCGCCAGTACACCAATCCTTCATTGACGAACTTTACGTGCCCGGAGGTGACGGCGGCAAGCAGCAACAAAGAATCGTAAGAGATATTTTTCTCCTGTTCTACAGCTTGAGTGAACAAGGGGAGAATGCGGCGGTGGAAAAAACATTCGTGCCCGGGGACATAGGGCTTCATCAGCAGATAAAGCTCATTATATAATACGTTGCCGGGGTTTTTCATTCCCGAAGTCTGTGTGATGCTTGTGGTAAACAGGAGGGAGTTATGAAATAACAAGGAGTTGTTGTCAATGTGCCCTACCAGTACTTCTATCTTGTCCGGCCGCCATATGTCATCCTGGTCGGAAGACGCGATGTATTCGCCGGTAGCCTTGGTGAAAGCAGATGAAAAGTTATAGTTGAATCCGGCAGGTACATCATTGATATACAATTTCACGCGTTTGTCCTGTTGCTGGCAGGCTTTGACAATATCTACGGTACGGTCGGTAGAGCGGTCATCCTGGATAATCAGTTCATGGATGGGGTAGGTTTGATTTAAGATGGAATCAATCTGCTCTTTGAGATATTTCTCTCCGTTGTAAGTGCACATCACTACTGAAACTGTCACTTGTGGCATCTGATTTGTTCTCATATCTTGTCTTATGTAAATTTCATTTGCAGCATCATTCGTGTCCATCTGCCTTCTTTTTGATGAAATATGCAATGCTCTCTTTGAAGGTGACCGAGCGGCTGGCCCACATGGCTGCTATATAAAGTGCTGCTGCCAGCATAATCTTGCTTGGCAGGCGGATATAAATGTTTTCGACAAAGCGGGTGGAGTAATAACTGACCGCCATGACCGTGGCTGCTATGATGGCATAAGGCAGTATGTCTGCCAGAGCCTGACGCAGTTGCAGGCCGATTTCCCGCTGCACGAAGTAATGCCACGTCAACAGCCATAAAATATTTATGGACACATAAATGGCAAGCATGGCATATATCCCATGGGAATGAACCAGGAGAACGCCCGCCATCAGGATGATGCCGAGTGTTATGGTATTCCACATATAGATGCGTGATTTCCCTTTGCTGATGATAAGCTGCTGGTAGAGGTTCGAGACAGGGATAAAGGCACCGCTGATGCACAGGATTTGCATGATGGATACGCTGGAATACCATTTGTCGGTGATGGTTATGGTAATCAGTTCTTCCGATATGATTCCCAGTCCCAACATGGCAGGAAATGAAATAAAGGCTGTGAAACGGAGCATTTTGCGGAATACCCGTCTTTGCCGTTCAAGGTCGTCCGAGACTTTGGTGAGTACCGGTTGTGCTACTCCGTTTATCATGCCTGATATAAATTGTTGTCCCATGCTGCACCATTTGTTAGCCTGGCTGTAGTATCCCACTTCCTGCTCGCTATAGAATTTGCCTAATATTACAGAAAACAGATTATTGTTAATGTGGTTGAATACATTGGTCACCAGTAGTTTCCCGCTGAACCCGAACATCTCTTTTATAGGGGCGAAGTTGATTTGTAGCGTCGGTCGCCAACGGGTGAAATGCCAGTAACAGGCGGTAGTGACAAATACATAAACTATGCTTTGTGTGGCGAGTCCCCAGTAAGAGAATCCGAAATAGGCTAATGTGACTCCGGTGACTCCCGAAAGAACGAGTCCGGTGACGGATGATATAGCCCGCTGCTTGACCATTAGGTTACGTTGCAGGTAGGCGCTGTGGGATATGCCCAGGCTGGCAATGAAAAATCCTATGAAAGAATAGCGTGCCAGTGGCGTCAGTTCGGGAGTGTTGTAAAAATCGGCAATGAGCGGTGCACATAAGAATAGCAGCAGGTACATAAACAGGCTGATTGCGGCATTGAACCAGAATACGGCATTGTAATCACTGTGCGTCACTTCTTTCTTGTTGACAAGAGCTGCCGTGAAGCCACTTTCCTGTATCGAACTGGCAATGAGTGAGAAGATTGCCAGCATTCCCACCATCCCATAATCTGCCGGGTCGAGCAGGCGGGTGATGAATATCCCGAAAGCCAGATTCAGCAACTGCTGTATGCCGTTACTGAACCCGCCCCAGAATAATCCTTTTGCTGTTTTCTCTTTTAGTGATTGTCCCTCGCTCATATCATCTTCTTTCCTTTATCAGTTAAACGGTATTTTTGTGTTGGACTTTTGGGAGAATCAGGCTGCGTTTGTTCTACAAAACCAAGTTGCATGGCAGGCTGAATATAGTCGTACAATAGGGCAGGACGATGTTTCAAGCTCAATGCCTCCAGAATTTCCTTAATACTCATCTCTTTATCAGACAATGCTTTTATTAAGGACATTACTTGTTCGGTTACTTGTTCGGTTACTTGTTCTTTCAGGTAAAAAGTAACGACTACTTCTCCCTGATTATCCGATAGAGTTGGTATTGGCAGTCCTACTCGTTTACATTCACTATACATTAAATCAAGGCCGCGTCCCCAACTCTCCAACATCTTTCTGCGATAAAGCACATTGGCTATTAGCGGGTTGTTGGGAATTGATTTGTGGGGAGACTTTAAGTTGTTGATATCAATGCCTTTAGGTAGTTTTCCGGGGTTGATAATCTCTACTTTATCATCGTAAATAGCTATGCCGGTTGAACCGCCGGGATTTGAGTAGTCTCTGTGGCAAAAAGCATTAATTACTGCCTCGCGCAATGCTTTATAAGGAATGGCTAATTCTTCTTCCCGTTCTGCTTTTATGATTTTTCCGGATAGCGATAAGTGCTTAAAAAAGAAAGACATTGCTTCATCGAACAAAACGAAAATATTTCCTTCCATTTGGGCATTATCTATAAATTCCATCCGATTGTTGCCTTTAAATCTGGCTAACCTCAACTTGCATTGGGGAAAATGACTGCTTGTCTTCCTGGCAAACAGGACAGCGGCCGCATTCTTAAAAGAACCGTTATCCGCTAAATCTAATTTATCCGAGAGTACAGGGATAGATGTATTTTCAATAATGGACTCTGGCAGGCGGCCATTTTCAATTCCTAAACGTATTGTCCCTATGATTTTTCCTTTATCGCTGACTCCAAATAACAGGTAACCGCCATTTGTGGAATTCATAAATGCACAACCGGATTCCATACCTCGTGTCAGTTGACCTGTTGTCTCTTTGAACTCTAAAGTATTGGATTCTTTTGAAGTGACTAAAGATATTATTTCTTCAAATGTTAAGAGCATGGAATATACACCTGTTTAGGAAAATATGAGAAAGAATACACAAAGGGCTAAATTATAATTAGACCTTTATGTATTCTTTTTCTGAATTTATTATTTTACTTCGCTACCCGGCTTCACTTCACGTCCCGGCATGATAACTGCCAGGCTGCCGTCGTTATTCTCGGCACTCAGAATCATGCCTTCGCTGACGATGCCTTTCAGCTTGCGCGGAGCAAGGTTGGCGATGAAGCAAACCTGTTTGCCTACCAGTTCTTCCGGTTGGTAATGTTTGGCAATGCCCGACACGATGGTACGTGTTTCCAGTCCGTCGTCAATCTTGAATTGCAGCAGTTTATCAGCTTTCGGAACTTTCTGACATTCGAGGATAGTGCCTACACGGATATCCAGTTTCGTGAAATCATCGAATTCGATGTTTGGGCGAATTGGATTGGCTTTGTAGTTGGCTTCTTCGTTGGCCTTCTTCGTATCGAGCAACTTCTGTACCTGTGCTTCGATAGTGGCATCTTCGATTTTCTCGAACAACAATTCCGGCTTGTTCAACTGGTGACCTACGGGAAGCAGATTGTCTCTTCCGAGTTCAGACCATTCGAAGGTATCCATGTTCAGCATCTTGCGGAGTTTTTCCGAACTGAACGGCAGGAACGGGTCGAAAGCGATGGCAAGATTGGCAACCAGTTGCAAGGAGATGTTCAGGATGGTTCCCACACGTTCCATGTCTGTTTTTGCCAGTTTCCACGGTTCGGTGTCGGCAAGGTATTTATTGCCGATACGTGCCAGGTTCATCGCTTCTTTCTGTGCGTCACGGAATTTGAATACGTCGAGCAGCTTTTCCACTTCCGCTTTTACGTCGGCAAATTCTTTCAGTGTCTCCTTGTCGTAGTCGGTCAACTCGCCCTGTGCGGGCACGCACCCGTCGAAGTATTTCTGAGTCAGTACCATGGCGCGATTCACGAAGTTACCGTATACGGCAACCAGTTCGTTATTGTTACGTGCCTGAAAATCCTTCCATGTGAAGTCATTGTCTTTTGTTTCCGGTGCATTGGCGGTCAGCACATAGCGGAGCACATCTTGTTTACCCGGAAAATCCACCAGATACTCGTGCAACCATACAGCCCAGTTGCGTGAAGTGGAGATTTTGTCTCCTTCCAAGTTCAGGAACTCGTTGCTCGGCACATTGTCCGGCAGGATATAGCTGCCTTCCGCTTTCAGCATGGCGGGGAACACGATGCAATGGAACACGATATTGTCTTTTCCGATAAAGTGGAGCAGACGGGTTTCAGGGTCTTTCCACCATGTCTCCCAGCTATCGGGAAGAAGTTCTTTCGTGTTGGAGATGTATCCGATAGGAGCGTCAAACCATACGTAAAGCACCTTTCCTTCCGCCCCTTCCACGGGAACAGGGATACCCCAGTCGAGGTCACGGCTTACGGCACGTGGTTGCAGTCCCATGTCGAGCCAGCTCTTGCATTGGCCGTACACGTTCGGACGCCATTCTTTATGGTCTTCGAGAATCCATTTGCGCAGCCAGCCTTCGTGTTTGTCGAGAGGGAGATACCAGTGCTTGGTTTCTTTCATCACCGGCTTGCTGCCACTAATGGCGCTTTTCGGGTTGATAAGGTCTGTCGGCGAGAGTGAAGTTCCGCATTTCTCGCATTGGTCGCCGTAGGCTCCTTCCGAGTGGCAGTGAGGACATTCTCCGGTGATATAACGGTCGGCAAGGAATGTCTTTGCTTCTTCGTCGTAATATTGTTCGGAAGTTTTTTCGATAAATTCTCCCTTGTCATACAATGTCTTGAAGAAATCCGAAGCCAAGTCGTGATGCGTCTGTGAAGTGGTGCGGCTGTATACGTCGAATGAGATACCGAACTCTTTGAATGATTCCTTTATCAGCGTATGGTAACGGTCTACTACATCTTGCGGAGTGATTCCTTCTTTTTTTGCGCGGATAGTGATGGGCACCCCGTGTTCGTCCGAACCGCCGATGAATAATACATCTTCTTTCTTCAACCGCAGATAACGCACATAGATATCTGCCGGTACATATACACCGGCCAAGTGACCGATGTGGACAGGCCCGTTCGCATACGGCAATGCCGATGTGACGGTGGTTCTCTTGAATTTCTTTTCCATTGTATAGTGTGATTTTATTGTTTTCAGCTTTGCTGATTTTATTGCTCTCAGCTTTGCAATGTGCAAAGATATTGATTTTTCATCACAGATTATACGGATTTACACAGATTATTTCATGACGAAGTGGTCGCGGAATGAAACAGAAACGTTCGGAATAAAAAACAGGTAAAAAGAAATCAATGTGACTTAATGCTTTTTTGTAGTGAAAGTTTACATTATTGTACGTTCTCAAATGCTTGCCGGATGCGGAGAGAAACTTGCCGGATAGCCATGAGGAGTTATTGCCCGATTTGTAGCAGTTATATAGGCCGTTTTCAGCATCTATATGTCCTGCTTACAGCAACTATATGCCTTACTTTCAGCAACTATATAGGCTATTTCCAGCAACTATATGGGCTATTCCCAGCATCTATATATCCAATCTTTAGCAATTATATAGGCTGTTTCCAACATCTATACATCCAACTTGCCGGCGATATTTCCATATTTTTCATAACAAGAACACGGAAGTTGATGCACTTTGGATTCGGTAATCAAAAACCGGGATATTGTTAATAAAACTGCGTATGATGTTACATGAAGTGCCGATTCTGTAACAATACAGCTCAAAATTGTAACATTGAGTACACAAAACAAAGTAAAACAAACAAAAACAAAATAAACCACCTCCCTAACCCTCCTCAAGGAGGGGACGAAGGAGGAGAGAATTTTGAAAAAAAAGCTGTGATGCAGGAAGATATTGCGAACCTGTAACGATCGAACAATGGGCTACAACACCTTCTGTGGTGATTAATTAATTTATGAACGCACTTTGAAAAAATGATTGGGTCAGTCTGAATAAAGCCCTTATCTTTGCAGTGTCATTAAGCTTGAGGACAAAACTAAACTAATTTATCAACACGAAAAACTATTACAATTATGCCAGTATTGTACAAACCCTTCCAGTCGGTTCTGGAAGACAAAAATAAAAAGAAACTATTTCATCCCTGTGTGATATACACGGCCAACGTGACAACCACCCAACTCGCCAAAGAGATCGCCGCTTACTCGTCTCTCTCCATAGGTGATGTGAAGAACACGCTTGATAACCTGGTGACAGTGGCTGTACTGTATTACCCTGATTAAAGTTGACTAATCACCAATTTATATTAGAGTAGTTCTTTAATTAATCAATAAGTCAGCATAATTAATCAGATTTTCTAATCTTTCTTTCTCTTATCCTATATTTTCGCATATATTTCTCCCCTTTTTCTTTCTTTTTTCTCATAAGAAAGAATATATTTGTACCTGAGTTAAACGAAAACAAGAGCATGATATGATAACAACCCAGTTGCTTCGTCCCGAAAGCATTGTTGTAGTAGGGGCATCGAATAATGTACATAAGCCGGGTGGCGCAATATTGAAGAATTTGATAAACGGAGGTTATCAGGGAGAACTTCGGGCAGTAAACCCGAAAGAGAAGGAAGTACAGGGAGTGCCTGCCTTTGCGGACGTGAAAGAACTGCCTGATACGGACTTGGCAGTATTGGCTGTGCCTGCCGTGATGTGTCCCGATATTGTGGAAACATTGGCAGGTACAAAACAAACTCGTGCATTTATCATACTATCTGCCGGATTTGGCGAGGAAACTCATGAGGGAGCATTACTGGAAGAACGGATTCTGGAAACAGTCAATAAATATGGAGCTTCATTGATTGGCCCTAATTGTATCGGCCTAATGAACACATGGCATCACAGCGTATTCAGCCAGCCGATTCCCAATTTGAATCCGAAAGGCGTAGATTTGGTATCCAGTTCCGGGGCTACGGCGGTATTCATCCTGGAAAGTGCCGTAACGAAAGGTTTGCAGTTCAATTCCGTCTGGTCGGTGGGAAATGCCAAGCAGATTGGTGTGGAAGATGTACTGCAATTCATGGATGAAAACTTCAATCCGGAAAAAGACTCCCATATCAAACTACTCTATATTGAAAGTATCCAGAATCCTGACAGGCTATTGTTTCATGCTTCTTCGCTGATAAGGAAAGGATGCAAAATTGCAGCGATAAAGGCGGGAAGTTCTGAAAGCGGAAGTCGGGCGGCTTCGTCACATACGGGAGCTATTGCCAGTTCAGATTCAGCAGTTGAGGCTTTGTTCCGTAAAGCGGGGATTGTACGCTGTTTCTCTCGTGAGGAATTGACTACGGTTGGCTGCGTATTTACTCTGCCTGAACTGAAAGGAAAGAATTTTGCCATTATCACGCATGCCGGAGGGCCGGGAGTGATGTTGACGGATGCACTAAGCAAAGGCGGGTTGAACGTTCCGAAACTGGAAGGCGAGTTGGCAGAAGAATTGAAAGCACAACTCTTTCCGGGTGCTGCCGTTGGAAATCCGATTGATATTCTTGCTACGGGAACTCCCGAACATCTGCGTCTCTGCATTGATTACTGCGAAGAGAAATTAGAAAATATAGATGCCATGATGGCTATCTTCGGAACACCGGGGTTGGTCACCATGTTTGAGATGTACGACGTACTCCATGAGAAGATGCAAGTGTGCAGCAAACCGATTTTCCCGATTCTTCCTTCCATAAATACAGCCGGAGCCGAAGTTGCGGCATTTTTGGCGAAAGGACACGTGAATTTTGCGGATGAAGTAACATTGGGAACAGCTCTTTCGCGTATCGTTAATGCCCCTAAACCTGCCGCTCCTGAGATTGAACTGTTCGGAGTCGATGTTCCGAGGATTCGTCGGGTTATTGATTCTATTCCGGAAGATGGGTATATCGAACCTCACCATGTACAGGCCTTGCTTCGTGCAGCCGGCATTCCGATTGTAGACGAGTTCGTCTCGGATAACAAGGAAGAAGTGGTTGCTTTCGGACGTCGATGCGGATTTCCGGTAGTGGCTAAAGTTGTCGGCCCCGTGCATAAATCAGATGTTGGCGGAGTGGTATTGAATATCAAAAGCGAGCAACACCTGGCTTTGGAATTTGAACGTATGATGCAGATTGCTGACGCGAAGGCAATCATGGTACAACCGATGCTGCGGGGAACGGAACTCTTTATCGGCGCTAAGTACGAAGAGAAGTTCGGGCATGTGGTACTTTGTGGCTTGGGCGGTATCTTTGTGGAAGTATTGAAAGACGTTTCTTCCGGTTTGGCTCCGCTTTCTTACGAAGAAGCTTATTCGATGATTCACTCCTTGCGCGCCTATAAGATAATCCAGGGGACACGTGGACAGAAAGGAGTGAATGAGGATAAATTCGCGGAAATTATAGTCCGTCTTTCTACCTTGCTCCGCTTTGCGACAGAAATCAAAGAAATGGATATAAACCCGCTTCTGGCAACTGAAAAGGCTGTTATAGCAGTCGACGCGCGTATTAGAATAGAGAAATAGGACGATTCTTTCATTCATTGAGACGTATTTTCTATCTTTCCGTTGTAATTTTGCCTACATTTGGTAACTCAAACGGAAAGCTAGAAAACACGTATTATGAAGAAAGTCCTGATACTTTTAATCTGTCTCATTTTTTATCCGATACTCTGCTGCGCGCAAGTAGCAGATGATCATTATTATTTCAAGAACCTAAGCGTACAGAACGGATTATCCCAGAATACCGTCAATGCAATCTTGCAGGACAAGCAAGGTTTTATGTGGTTCGGTACGAAAGACGGACTGAACCGCTATGACGGATTATCATTTCGCAAATTCAAACACGACGACCGTAGCCAACGGAGTATCGGAAATAACTTCATCACTGCGCTTTATGAAGATGCGAAAGGAAATATCTGGGTAGGTACGGACGTAGGGCTCTATATCTACGACCCGGAGAAAGACTTTTTCCGGCATTTTACGGAACTGAGTGCAGAGAGTACAAGGATAGAACATACTGTAACCGCAATATCAGGAGACAATCAAGGATGCGTTTGGGTAGCGGTTGAATCTCAAGGACTCTTCTGCTATGATTTGGAGAAAAGGCAACTTCAGAATTATACCTTAAAAGATTTCTCTTTCCTCACCACCAATGTGCAGACGTTCGTTTTCGACAATAGCGGAACCCTTTGGATAGGTTGTTATGGTGACGGACTTTTCTATTCGAAAGACCGGCTGAAGACACTCCATCCTTATCTTTCCCCTACTGAGAATAAAGAAACTTATGCGAACGACGTAGTGATAAGCCTTGTGAAAGGAGCATATAACTGCCTGTATGTGGGTTCCTTGAAAGGTGGAGTAAAGGAACTGAATCTGACTTCAAACAAATTGCACGATTTGCTCCTGGCAGATGAACATGGGGAATCGGTCTTTTGTCGGGAACTGCTTGTTGCCTCTGACAATGAATTGTGGATCGCTTCCGAATCAGGGCTTTATATTTATAATCTCAGGTTGGGAAAATATGTTCACTTGCGTAGCTCGATCAATGACCCCTATTCCTTGTCTGATAATGCCATCTATTCGTTGTGTAAAGACCGTGAAGGTGGTATCTGGATTGGTTCTTATTTCGGCGGTGTAAACTATTACCCCCGTTTCTATACGAATTTTGAGAAATATTATCCGAAAGGGACAGAAAACGGGCTGCATGGAAAGCGGGTACGTGAGTTCTGCCAGGATAATCAGGGAGTCTTGTGGATTGGTACGGAAGACGGCGGATTGAACCGTTTTAATCCGAAAACCAAGACTTTCTCTTTTTTCACCCCGAGCAATGCTTTCACCAATGTGCACGGGCTATGTCTGGTCAATGACTACCTTTGGGTAGGCACTTTCTCCAAAGGAGTAAAAGTGGTAGACACACGCACGGGAGCGATTGTGAAAACCTATCAGAAAACAGATTCGCCCCGTTCATTGATAGACAACAGTGTCTTCTCCATTTGCCGGACAACGACGGGAGATATTTATTTAGGCACATTATTTGGCCTGTTGCGTTACAACAAACAGACTGATGATTTCGACCGCATACCGGAGTTGAACGGTAAATTTGTATATGATATAAAGGAGGATTCCGGCGGGAATCTTTGGCTGGCAACTTATGCAAACGGTGCTTACTGTTATAATGTAAGTGAGAAAAGATGGAAGAATTATCTGCATGATGACAATAATCCGAAAAGCCTTCCTTATGATAAAGTGGTAAGTATCTTCGAAGATTCCCATCGACAGGTCTGGCTGACAACGCAGGGTGGTGGCTTCTGTCGGTTCCATCCGGAAACGGAAACCTTCACTAGCTATAATCTGGCTGACGGATTGCCGAATGATGTCGTTTACCAAATTGTAGAAGACAAGGACGGACTTTTCTGGCTGACAACCAATAATGGTCTGGTATGTTTCCAACCCACTACCGGAGCGATAAAAGTATATACCACTTCCAACGGTCTGCTGGGCGACCAGTTTAATTATCGTTCAAGCTTCGAGACGGAAGACGGTACGATTTATCTGGGAAGTATCGACGGCTTTGTAGCTTTCAATCCCAAGAATTTTTCAGAGAACAAGTCGCTTCCGTCTATCGTAATTACGGATTTTCTGCTCTTTGGTAAAGATGTATATGTAGGCGAACCGGGTTCTCCGTTGGAGAAGAGCATCACCTTTTCCGACAAACTTGTGCTTCAGTCCAATCAGAACTCATTCTCTTTCCGTTTGGCTGCATTGGATTTTCAAGCTCCCAAGATGAGCAAGATTATGTATAAGCTGGACGGCTTTGATGCCGACTGGCTGACGGTTGGCGAAAGTCCTATCGTCACTTACTCGAATCTGCGATATGGCAACTACACTTTTCAGGTGAAAGTATCCAACAGTGATGGAGTGTGGAATGAAGATGGAGTGTCACTGAAAGTACATATTCTTCCCCCTTTCTATCTTTCTATTTGGGCGTATTGTGTGTATTCTTTGCTGATTATAGGCTGTTCTTTGTACACGGTTATGTACTTCAAGAGACGTAGCAACCATAAACATCGCCGGCAGATGGAAAAATTCGAGCAGGAGAAAGAACGGGAAGTATATCATGCCAAAATCGACTTCTTTACGAATGTAGCCCATGAGATACGTACTCCGCTGACATTGATTAAAGGCCCGTTGGAAAACATCATATTGAAGAAACAGGTAGACGCGGAAACCCGTGAGGACTTGAACGTCATGAAGCAGAACACGGAACGATTGCTGAATCTGACTAATCAATTACTTGATTTCCGAAAAACGGAAAGTCAGGGATTCCGATTGAACTTTGCAAAGTGTAATATAACGGAAGTCTTGAAAGAAACCCATATACGCTTTACCTCTCTCGCCAAGCAAAAGGGGCTGGACTTTACTTTGCAGGTGCCGGAGAAGGACTTCTATGCTCATGTTAATCAGGAAGCCTTTACAAAGATTATCAGTAATCTATTGAATAATGGAGTGAAATATGCGGAAAGTTATGTGCATATATCACTGGAAGTGCCGGAAGTAGATAGTGACAATTCATTCCGCATCCGTACGGAAAACGATGGAGTGATTATCCCCAATGAAATGAAAGAAGAGATTTTCAAACCTTTCGTCCGTTTCAATGAGCAGGAAAATGGAAAAGTGACTACCGGAACAGGAATCGGCCTTGCTCTTTCCCGTTCACTGGCCGAATTGCACCAGGGGACACTGGTCATGAGCAACGGTGAGGAAAATAATACTTTCTGCCTGACTCTGCCGATTGTTCAGGACTTGACAATCACATTGACTCCGGAAGCGGAAGTTGAAATGGACAAGATGAACGAGATTCCTATGGAACATACGGAAAAGAAGGATAACCGCCCGACTGTGCTGGTAGTGGAAGATAATCCGGATATGCTTGCTTTCGTAGTTCGCCAGTTATCGAAAGAATATACGGTGCTGACCGCCACCAATGGTGCGGAAGCATTGCAGGTGCTGGATGGTCATTATGTGAACTTGGTGGTAAGTGATGTCGTGATGCCTGTAATGGATGGCTTTGAACTGTGTAAGACGATTAAGTCGGATTTGAATTACAGCCATATTCCCGTCATACTGCTGACGGCAAAAACGAATATCCAGTCGAAGATAGAAGGAATGGAACTGGGTGCGGATGCTTATATTGAAAAACCTTTCTCGGTGGAATATTTGCAGGCATGTGCTGCCAGCCTTATTCAGAACAGGGAGAAGTTGCGGCAGGCTTTTGCAGAGTCACCTTTTATTGCTGCCAATACGATGGCTTTGACGAAAGCTGATGAAGAATTTATCAAGAAGTTGAATGAGGTTATCCAAATCAATTATACTAATCCTGAGTTCAGTATGGATGATATGGCTGATAATCTGAATATGAGCCGGTCTAATTTTTATCGGAAAATAAAGGGAGTACTGGACTTGAGCCCGAATGAATTCCTTCGTCTGGAACGTTTGAAGGCGGCGGCTCAATTGCTGAAAGAGGGTGAAAACAGGGTAAATGAAATCTGTTATATGGTGGGATTTAATTCACCGTCCTATTTCGCCAAATGTTTCCAGAAACAATTCGGTGTATTGCCGAAGGATTTCATTAATTCGAAGGAATAGCGGACTTATCGCTATGTTTTAATAATAGAATATAATGATTATGCAAAAGGCAATATGGATTGCAATGCTGGCTGCTTTGTCCGGCATGAATTTTTTAAATGCTAGTGAAACTGCAAGATGGACTATTGTTTCACCCGATAGTATCTGTTGGAGAGTGAACGGCGCTCATCATGATCATATTGAAATGAGCGGACTGAAAGTATCAACAGTATTGCGTTATGGTGTGAATGAAGCAGGCGAATGGGTGATTGACCGGAATATGGTCTTACCGACTTTTCGCACTATCCCTAATGATACCCATGGTAGTTTGCAGCATCGTTTCAATGGTGACCGGGCATATCTGTGTCTTGTAAATGGACAGCCATTACTGGGAGAGAAGGTAGAAACTGTATCTTTGAGTGGGGTGATGACTGTAAAGAGTATATATGCCGATAAAGGTATTGCACTGACACGTACGCTTTTTCCTTCTACCTCGTATCCGGTTTTCTGTGAAAAGTACGAACTGCAGAATGTAACGGATCGTTCCTTGACAGTGGAATTTCCTTCGAATACCCTTTCTTATCGTACTGATGGAGCAAGGGGAGTAGAAGGTAGCTATACATTAACTGCCACTCTTTCGTCTCCGGTAAAAGAAGGCACTTTCCAATTGAAGGCAGGTGAGAAGGCTTGTTTTCAGGTTATTTATGCAGGATACAAAAAGCACGACCGGGAGCTGGCACTGGATGTTGACAAAGAACTTATGGCACGCCGGGAATTCTTGCGGCAAGTACAGAGTAATCTGGTGCTCGAGACTCCGAGTGATGTAATCAATACTATGTTCTCGTTTGCCAAGATACGCAGTTCGGAAAGTATATTTGATACAAAGGGCGGATATATGCAAAGCCCTGGTGGGGAAGCTTATTATGCAGCTATTTGGGCGAACGACCAGGCAGAATACATCAATCCGTTTTTTCCTTATTTGGGCTATCAGGCGGGAAACCGTTCGGCAATGGATTCATTCAGTTTGTTTATGCGCTACATGAATGACGAGTATGAACCTTTGCCCTCATCTATAATTGCAGAAGGGATAGATTGTTTTGGTGTGGCAGGTGATCGTGGAGATGTGGCAATGGTTGGTTATGGTGCGGCGCGTTATGCTCTGGCGTCCGGTAACAGCCACCAGGCGGAAAAGTTGTGGCCGCTGATTGAATGGTGTCTGGAATACTGCAACCGGAAGCTGAACCCTGAAGGGGTAGTGGAATCGGACTCTGACGAACTGGAGAATCGTTTTCCTGCCGGGAAAGCCAATCTGTGTACTTCTTCACTGTATTATGATGCTTTGATTTCGGCTGCTTATTTGGGAAAAGCACTGAAAAAAGATCGTGAACAGATAAAATCCTATCAAGATAAAGCTACTGAACTTTATAAAAATATGGATAGATATTTTGCCCGTAATGTGGAAGGATATGAAACGTATCGTTATTACGATGGCAATGCGGTGCTTCGCTCATGGATTTGTATTCCACTGACTATGGGGATTTATAATCGGGCAGAGGGCACTGTGGCTGCCCTGTTTTCAGATAAGTTATGGATGGAGAATGGTTTGCTTACTCAATCGGGGACTTCTACGTATTGGGATCGTTCTACCCTCTATGCTTTTCGGGGAGCTTACGCTTGTGGTGCCCGGGAGATAGCTACTGAATATCTGGAGAAATATTCTGCAACCCGCTTGCTGGGTGACCATGTCCCTTATGCTGTAGAGGCATGGCCGGAAGGAAACCAGCGGCATTTGTCGACAGAAAGTGCTTTATACTGTCGCATTATGACGGAAGGTTTGTTTGGTATACGCCCTATTGCGCTGAATGCTTTCAAACTGACACCACAACTTCCGGAAGGTTGGAATACAATGTCTTTGAAACGCATTTGTGCATTTGGCACAACATTTGATATCGAAGTGAAACGTAATAAGGGTAACACGTTACTGGTTCTAATAAAAAAGGATGATAAGATTATAGAAAAATACAAGGTTGGGAATGGGAAGCCAATCGAAGTGCGTATTAAATGAACAGAACAAGCAATGCGGACTATTTTTGTGGTAAATGTCGTTAACTAATTAAATATGCTATTATATGAAGAATCTATTTATCGTATTTTTTTGTCTGGTATCAGCTCTGACTATAAAGGTAAACGGACAAGAAAGTTTGTGGAAAATACAGGCTACTGACTATCATGGAACTTATTATGGCGCAGCAGTTGCTAACGGTGGTATCGGTATCTTGCCGTGGAAAGAACCATTCTCTGTTCGTCATGTCATGCTGAATCACGTATTCGATGCTGCCGCTCCTCAAGACGTGAGTCGTGTATTGCGGGGAATCAACCCGTTCAACTTGCAAATGCAGATTAATGGACAGGCAGTGAATGGTGACAATCTCTCCGGATGGGGGCAGTGCATAGATATGAAAGCTGCCACACATAATACCCATTTCACTTATGATGGAAAAGCTGACATCTCTTATAGTATCTGTGCCTTGCGGAATATGCCTTATGCGGGACTGGTTCGTGTAGAGGTGGCTGCATTGGAAGATATGTATTTATCAGTGGCAAATCCCATTGAAGTGCCTGATGAATATAAGAACCCCGGTTCGAAACAGGTGAGTGTGAATGTCGATGGCAATGAACTGAAAATAATACGTACCTGGGCTTTATCCAAACACCGCGAACAGAAGGTGTCAGCTTCTTCCGCTTTTATATATGATAAAAATCCGAATGTGCTGCAACAAAATGAGGGAACCAACCGAATCTCCATTCCATTAAAAAAGGGAGAAAAATTTTCTTTCGCCTTATTAGGCTCTGTCTGTACCGGACGTGATTTTATAGACCCGTATAATGAATCGGATCGTGAAGTGATTTATGGTGCGAAAGAAGGTTTGAACCGTCTGATGAACGGGCACCGGAAACTTTGGAATGAGCTGTGGGAAGGGGATATTATGATTGAGGGAGATGACGAGACACAGCGTGCCGTACGCTTTGCCCTTTACAATCTTTATTCTAATGCCCGTAAGGGAAGCCGATTGAGTATCTCCCCTTTCGGGCTTTCTGCTCAGGGATACAATGGGCATATTTTTTGGGATACCGAGTTCTGGATGTATCCGCCTATGCTTTTTATGAATCAGGGCATTGCAAGGACAATGATGGATTACCGTACTGACAGACTGGAAGCCGCTTGTCAGAGAGCATTGAGCTATGGGTATGACGGAGCCATGTTTCCTTGGGAAAGTGATGATGCGGGAGAAGAATCATGTCCGACTTGGGCATTGACCGGAGCTTTTGAACATCATATCACTGCTGATATTGCTATCGCGGCCTGGAATTATTATTGCATGAGTGGTGATAAACGGTGGTTGCGTGAAGAAGGTTTCCCCTTGATGGAGAAAGCTGCAGAATTTTGGGTAAGTCGTGTAGAAAAGAATGAGGATGGTTCTTATTCGATTCGCAATGTGGTGTGTGCCGATGAATATGCTGAAGGGGTGGATGACAATGCATTTACCAATGGTGCCGCTATGCGTGCCTTGCAAGATGCTGCTAAAGCCGCCGCGGTATGCGGTGTGAAGGCACCTGCAATTTGGAAAGAGATAGCCTCGAAGTTGCGGATCCCGAAATTCGGGAATGGGGTAACTATGGAGTATGAAGGCTATAATGGGCAGGTTATCAAGCAGGCGGACGCTAACTTATTGGTATATCCGCTGAATCTGATTACCCGTCCGGAAGAAATCCGTAAGGATTTGGAATATTATGAAGATAAAATAGATAAGACCGGACCGGCAATGTCTTTCTCCGTGTTGGCTTTGCAATATGCACGTCTTGGTGAAGGAGATAAAGCTTATGACTTGTTTGTGCAAAGTTTCCGTCCTAACCAGTTATCCCCGTTCGGCGTTATTTCCGAAGGTGCAGGAGGAACGAATCCTTATTTTGTAACTGGTGCGGGAGGACTTTTACAAACTGTCATTAATGGCTTTTGTGGTTTGGAAATTACTGATAATGGCATCAAACAGCTTTTCTCAAAACTGCCGAAGCATTGGAAGAAGCTGACAATAACGGGAGTGGGACCGGATAGAAAGACTTATATCAGGACACAGAAATAACATTATTAAGTCTTAGTGTAATGAGTATATATGTCTAGCGCTGTGGGCATATATATTCATTGCGATAGCCATATATATCTATTGAAGTATACATATATACACACTGTACGAAACATTATTCATTGATTTCTACTTTCATTTAGCTCGATTGAGACTAAACTTTCATTTATTGACCTGTTTTTAATACCTGAAATAAGTGTAAACCCCTATTTTTGCTGCAGTAATAACTTTAGTATTCACACAGAACCAGTATCCTTTACTGATTCATATAATTGGGTTTGCATGAATTTTAAATGTTTGTTTTGCGGAGCGCTTATTGCACTGTATGTCGGAGTTGCTGAAGCTGTCAACTATGTTCCGGAAAATATTTCAGCGTCCATATCGTTGAAAGTACCGGGAAATGTAGCTGAAAGATATTCACTGAACTTGCAGCAATTAAAGAATGATCGTTCATCCTATTTGTTGGAAGCTTCTGAAAGCATTCCGGTTACAATCACTCAAAGGGTGGCAGATGTAAATGGAAAGTTACGGGTAAATGTTTGTATAACAGCATTAGAAGATATTTATTTTAATTATAGCCAACAGTTATCAACAGGCTACCGTCATGATGATTGTCAATTTTATATGCCGGGTTTTTGGTATCGTCGGAATCTCCGTTCTCCTAAGGATGCACCTTCGTTCCATTCTTCAGATAGTTGGTTGGTGCGTGAAGACAGGCTAAGCGCACCGCTTACAGGTGTTTATTCGGAAAAAGAAAAACACTTTGTGACTGTGAGCCGTATCGATAAGTTTGTAGAAGAAGCCTTGAGCACTCATCGGGAAGGAGAAATTATCCTTTCAGGTAAAACATCTCTAGGATTTACCGGATTTGAAAATCGAGACGGAATAACTGCGCTTTCTTTTGGCTTTCCTTATCGTGAAGCTCCCAGAAGTTATATTCGTAAGCTGACATTGGCGCCTGCGGTAGAAGCTTTTCAGTTTCTGAGAAGGGGGGAAACTGTTCTGCTAACGTGGGAGATTCAGGAGAATAAGGCTGATGATTATTCTGATTTCATACGTCATGCATGGGAATATAGTTATGACACTTATGAGCCTAAACCAGTGGATACTCCTTATTCCATAACCGATATGAAGCAAGTTCTTAGTGGATTCTTTATAAGTAGTTTCGTAGAAGGACATCCGTTGGTTTATAATTCGGGAATACATTTAATGACGGAAAATTGCCGGAGTAACGGGCAGGCGGAAGTAGGCTTTATTGGTCGTGTGCTCCTTAATGCATTCAATGCTTGGGAATATGGTTGGCAATCTGATAGGGAGGATTTGAAAGCAAATAGTATGAAAGTGTTTGATAGCTACTTGGAGAACGGCTTTACTCCGGTCGGTTTCTTCAAAGAATCGGTAGATTTTGATAAAGGCTATGAAGATCCTGTGCATAGTATACGCCGTCAGTCCGAAGGAATCTATGCTATGTTGCACTTTCTTGCTTATGAAAAAGAGAACGGGCGTCGTCATCCCGAATGGGAGCAGAAGATGAAAAACATGCTGGATATACTTTTGCAGTTGCAGCAGGCTGACGGTAGTTTCCCCCGTAAGTTTCGTGATGATTTTACGATAGTCGACAATAGTGGAGGGAGTACTCCTTCGGCTACTTTGCCACTGGTGATGGGATACAAGTATTTCAAAGACAAGCGATATCTCGGCAGTGCTAAGCAGACAACTGATTATCTGGAGAAAGTGTTGATATCTAAGGCTGATTATTTTTCTTCCACACTTGATGCCAACTGCGAAGATAAGGAAGCGTCCCTGTATGCGGCTACGGCTACCTATTATCTTTCATTGATAACCAAAGGAGAGGAGCATCGCCATTATGCAGACCTGACGAAGAAAGCTTCTTATTTTGCCTTGTCATGGTATTATGTATGGGATGTACCTTTTGCACAAGGACAAATGTTGGGAGATATTGGTCTGAAAACCCGCGGTTGGGGCAATGTGTCGGTGGAAAACAACCATATTGATGTATTTGTGTTTGAGTTTGCTTCTGTGTTGCGATGGCTGTCAAAGGAATATGCAGAACCCCGCTTCTCACAATTTGCAGAAGTCATTTCTACTTCTATGCGTCAACTTCTGCCTCATGAGGGACACTTATGCGGAGTGGCTAAGTCTGGTTACTATCCGGAAGTTGTTCAGCACACAAATTGGGATTATGGAAAAAACGGGAAAGGATATTATAATGATATCTTTGCACCGGGTTGGACGGTAGCTTCTTTGTGGGAGTTGTTCACACCGGGACGTGCGGAGTATTTCTTGAAATGACATAAATAGGTCAGAATATATATCTATTATATTTTAATTTGATTTTGAACAATTTTTTTTAATTATTGGTCTATCTGTTTTATTACATTTTGCATTGGTTACCTACTTTTGCTCTCACTCGGTTAGAGATAAAGTATTTATTATGAGATTTTTAAATTTAATATTATGGATTTGAAGAAAGCATTGTTTGTTTGCTTGTTGTTGTACTATGGGACAAGTGCCAACTCCGCTTTACCTGTACATTCTATGGCTGGTAAGACGAATCTGTCGGAGCAGGCGAAAGGTATTCGTATTAGTGGTACGATAACCGATAAAGACAAGAATCCTCTTCCTGGTGTGAATATACGCGTTATGGAAGAAGGAGGCACTGGAGTGATAACGGATATGGACGGACATTTCTATATGGATGTTCCCGGAAAGAATTCCGTAATAGAGATTTCGTATATCGGATTCAGGACTCAGCAAATAAAAGTTGGGAGCAAGATTAACTTTGATGTGATTCTTGAGGAAGATATTGAAGCGCTGGACGAAGTGGTAGTTACCGGATATGGTAGCCAGAAAAAAATGTCGGTTATCGGTTCTATCGAGACATTGCAGCCCAAAAAGTTACAAGTGGGTTCCTCACGTTCTGTTACTAATAACCTGGCGGGACAAATTGCCGGTGTGATAGCTGTTCAGCGTTCTGGTGAACCTGGGTACGATTCTTCTAATTTCTGGATTCGTGGTATTGCCTCTTTCTCTGGCGGGCAGTCGCCACTGGTATTGGTTGATGGAATCGAACGTGATCTAAATCATATCGACCCGGCGGAAATAGAATCATTCTCTGTATTGAAAGATGCTTCGGCAAGTGCTATGTATGGTGTACGTGGTGCGAATGGCGTGATCGTTATCAATACAAAACGTGGTAAGATAGGTGCTCCTTCAGTGAATCTCCGGGTGGAACATTCTATTGCAGAACCTACAAAACTTCCTGAGTTTATCGGTGCGGCCGATCATATGGCATTGTTGAATGAACTTACGGAAGACAGGACACGTTTACCATTCAGCCAGGAGCAGATTGATAGGACTCGTTATGGATATGACCGGGATTTGTATCCGGATGTAAATTGGCTGGATCAAATAACGAAAGATTACGCTTACTCTACTCGTGCTAATTTAACGGTGTCGGGTGGATCCGATTTTCTCCGGTACTCATTGGTCGGTTCTTATTTCGGTGAGAAAGGAATTATGGAAACGGACAAGACATTGCCTTATGACACCGGAATGAAGTTGACCCGTTATAACATGCGTGCCAATGTCGATTTGGATGTTACCAAGACGACAGTACTGCGTTTGAATGTCGGTGGTTTCTTGCAGACGCACCGTAAGCAGGCTTTTAGTACGGACGATGCTTTCGACAGGGCATTTATAACTTCTCCTTTTGTACACCCTGCTCGTTATTCTGACGGAACAATTCCTATCATGAACATCAATGGAGTCAATCCTTGGGCTGCCGTGACACAAAGTGGATATGATGTGGTTACGGCTTCACAGATTCAATCTTTGTTTGCTGTCGAGCAGAACCTGAAAATGATAACTCCGGGATTGAAAGCGAAAGTGTCATTCTCATTCGATCGCTGGAATCAGAGTTCGATAACTAGAGGTAAGAATGCGACTTACTATACTATTGCTACCGGTCGTGATATAGAGGGTAACTTGATTCATTCGGTATTGAAATACGGTGATGACTCTTTGGGACATGGCAATAAAGGTGAATATGGAAATTCGAGGGTTTACTTTGAAGGAACACTGACTTATACACGTACTTTCGGAAAACATGATGTAGATGCATTGTTCCTGTATAATCAGCAAAGTTTTGACAACGGTAGTGTACAGCCTTATAGAAAGCAAGGTATTGCGGGGCGTCTTTCTTATACATTCGATAGCCGCTATGTGACGGAGTTTAACTTTGGTTATAACGGTTCGGAGAACTTTGCCAAAGGAAAGCGTTTCGGATTTTTCCCTTCTCTTGCGGTTGGCTGGCTTATATCCGAAGAACCTTTTATGGACAAGTTCAGAAACACCTTGAGCAAATTGAAGTTAAGAGGCTCGATAGGAAAAGTTGGTAATGATGATATTGGCGGACGACGTTTTGCCTATATGACAACATTGAAGACAGATGCAGACACATATCACTGGGGTGATACAGGGCAGATTGAACGTAAAGGTATTTCTGAAGGAGAAGTAGGAGTGGAAAACCTTACGTGGGAGACTGCGTTGAAAATGAATCTCGGAGTGGAACTGGGCTTATGGAATGAACTGGAGTTACAAGTGGACGTATTTAAAGAAAAGCGTACTAATATTTTCATGCAACGTAAGATTATTCCGTCACAAACCGGATTCCTGACAAATCCATGGGCGAACTTTGGTGAAGTGACCAATCGTGGTGTGGAATTTTCTTTGAATTATAATAAACAAATCAATAAAGACTGGTTTGTAGGCTTCCGTTCTAATTTTACTTATGCTATCAACCGCGTGGATGAGTATGATGAACCCGAATCCGTAAAGGGTACATATAAAGGATTAACAGGACGTTCGTTGAATACTTTGTGGGGATTGCAAGCGGAAAGGCTGTTTACGGCAGATGACTTTGATGCGGATGGCAATTTGAAATTCGGTATACCGACGCAAGATGTAGGAGCTTCCAAAGTTCGTCCGGGTGATATTAAATATGTGGATATGAATGGTGATGGTTTCATTACTGACGCAGACGAAGGTTATATTGGCGGAACAGTAGACCCGCGTATCGTTTACGGATTCGGTGGTAATGTAAATTACAAGAATTGGGACTTGAATTTCTTCTTTCAGGGGACAGGCGACACTTATCGTGTAATCGGTAATACTACATACTTTATTCCAGGTAGCGGACAAACGTTGCAAGGAAATGTTTATTCCAACTATAATGACCGATGGACGGAAGAAAATCCTTCTCAGGATGTATTCTGGCCTAGATTGTCGGAACAACCTAACCGGCAAAACTACCGGACTTCTACCTGGTGGAAAAAGAACATGCGTTTTATGCGTCTGAAAACTCTGGAGTTGGGATATACTTTGCCAAAGTCTTTTACAGAAAAGATACATTCCAAGTCGATTCGTTTTTATGTAAGCGGGAATAACTTGTTCTGTTTATCTCCATTCAAACTATGGGATCCGGAACTGAATACCGACACTGGTTTACGTTATCCGGCTATGCGTTCCGTTATGTTTGGAGTTGACCTGAATTTCTAACTTTAAAAAGACAATCATGAAATTAAGAAAATATATAGTTGCCGGATTGATAGGCATCGTATCGTTGGGTTCCTGCACGTATCTTGACAAAGAACCGGATACGGAGATTGATATAGACATGGTCTTTGAAAATAAGACAAAGGTAGAATCCTGGTTGGCGAATGTATACAGCCGTATCCCCAATCCGGGAAATGATTGGCTGAATACATACGGATGGGAAGTATTTGCAGATGACCTGACTGCTTCCGCACGTTGGCAGCAGTGGGACTGGCCTAATATCACTAAGATTCTCGGTGGATGGACGCCTAATACGCAATGGGCGGGTAATTTTTGGGATGGCCTTCCACGGAAGATACGTCAGGCTTACATCTTTATTGAGCGTGTACATGCCTTGCCTGAAGCAGACTTGCCGCAGAAGGAAGTGGATTATATGAAAGCGGAAGCGCGCTTCCTTGCAGCCTACTATTGGTGGCAATTACTGGAGACTTACGGGCCTATTCCTTTCAGACCCAATTACATTGCTCCTACTGACTTTACTCTTTCGGATTTGATGGTGGGGCAAAGACCGTTTGATGAAATTGTCAACCATTTGGATAATGAAATGCTGGAAGCGGCAAAACAACTGCCGCCTGTATGGCAAAGTGTAGAGAAGTACGGTCGTATTACCTCTGTCATGTGTCTGACTATTCGTGCAAAGATGTTATTATTTGCTGCCAGTCCGTTGGTGAATGGTAATGAGTGGTACATCGGGCACAAGAATAAGGAAGGAGAAGAACTGTTTAATTCTACTTACAGTCAAGAAAAATGGGTAAAGGCTGCCGAGGCATGTAAACTGTTACTTGATGAGGCAGAACAGGCTGGTTACCGTTTGTATGTGGAATATAATGCAGAAGGAGAGATTGACCCTTTCACTTCGCTTGAGAATGTTTGGTTCACCAAGTTCCAGGACGGAAACAAAGAGATATTATTCCCTTATACGAAACAGGATGCTTATCAAAGTTATCAGTTTTATACCAATAAAGCGGTGACTAAAGAGTACGGTGGTGGAAATGGTTTGGGAGTATATCAAGGACTGGTAGATGCTTTCTTTATGAAGAATGGGCTTCCGATCACAAATAACAACGCAAAATATGTGGAAGAAGGTTTTTCTGCAGAAAAAGAGACAAGAGTTACTGAGTGGACAGGTGGAACAGGACAAAAGGGAGAAGTGACTGCCGAAGGGACTTATAATATGTATTGTAACCGTGAACCGCGTTTCTATACAACAGTAAGTTATAATGGTTCTTGGTATGCCTTAGCCGGACGTAAATATGAGTTCTTTAAGAACCAAAAAGATAATGACTATACGCACGATGCTCCCCAAAATGGTTATTTGGTTCGTAAAAAAGTATATCCTCAAGATAATCCGAAGAATGGCAGTTACAAATGGCGCCAAATGTTCCTGTATCGTTTATCAGCTTCTTTCCTTGATTATGCAGAGGCAATCAATGAGGCTTATGATAACAAAGCTTCTCGTGAAGATGCATTGAAATATGTGAATAAAGTGCGTGAACGTGCAGGCGTGCGGCAATATACATTGAATACAGTTGCGTTGGACGACCCCAAATACATCCATGTGGATGACAATCAGTTGGCGGTACGCGAGGTAGTCCGTATGGAACGACGTGTTGAACTTTGTTGCGAAGGTTCACGCTGGTCAGACATCCGTCGTTGGAGAATTGTGGAGAGTCTTCCTGAGATGTGTGGAGATGATTATGGTATGAATTATGGTGGAACGAACAGTAATGAGTTTTATAAGAGAACTGTCTTCCAAACGCGTGTATGGAAAAGGGCGATGTATTGGATGCCGGTATATTTCGAGGAGATAAATAAGAATCCTAACCTTGTTCAGGCTCCCTTCTGGAATTAATTAAATGAAAAGCATGATTATGAATAAGATAATGAAATTAATATGCTTGCTCTTTCTGGTGTCGATAGTAGCGAGCTGTAATAAAGATCCGGAGTATTATACACTGGAAACACCTGCAGACCAAATGCTATTAAAGACTTCTTCTGCTGACCTTACTTTGGAGAAAGAGAAGGAGAACGAGACTGCGGTTACTTTTACGTGGAACGCTGCAGCACAGCGTGGTGGTGCTGACGCCAGTATTGCTTACTTCTTTAGAATGTATATGGCGGACTTACACTCCAATGTCACTAGCTTATATGAAATTGAAGCTGGGGAACGCTCTATTAGCTTTACGCATAATGAACTGAATGATATTTTGGCTTCTTGGAGCATACTTCCCGGAGATAAAGTTACTATTGAGGCAGAGGTAATCGCTCAAGTGAATTCGTCTGCTCAGTATTTGAAACCGGAATTGTCGAAAATACAATTGAATGTGGTCGGGTATGATAAGAATGCTACTGCGATTTATATGGTAATGGTGGATGATGCCGGAGAAAGAACGGTTCGGAGAATGACGGAAAAAGTTGTCGGTTCGGGAATCTATCAGTCACAGGCAGAATTGAAACCATGCAAGTACTTCTTTGCGCTTAGTGCGGAATCGGATTATCCATGTTACATGAAAGGCGAAAATGGAGATAACTCTTTGCAATATGTAGCAGAAGCTGGTGATTATGAGATGCTGGAGAATACGAAGAGCGGTGCATATACGGTAATAACCGATTTGAATATGTTGGATGTGAGTATAATTCAATTGTTCTCTTTACCACAGAATGGCATTTGGATTGTGGGTAGTGCGTGTGATGCAAAATGGAATCTTGACGATGCCCGTAGTAAGTGCGCACTTGAGAATAAGGATCCTCGCCGTCCGAATCTTTGGACATATACTGGTAACTTCTACTCTAAGGATGGAGATAATCCATCTGAGTTTAAACTCACTTTGGATTTTAATTGGGATGCCGGTAAGGGGCTTTGGTTCTTTGCTCCTTATGCAGCGGCTAATCCGGCGGTAGAACATGAACTCGGTGAGATGAGAGTTCAAAATGATGGTGGTGACTTGAAATGGACCGTAGCATCGGACGGTAAATATACCTTGACAGTAGACCTTGACCAAATGAAGATATATCTGGATCCTGCCGAGTAATCTTCACAATGAGTTAATTAAAAATATGGAAATCATGAAAAAGCTGTTTATAATAATCTGTTTGCTTGCCAATATAGTTGTGTTGGGAGCCTGCGGTGACGTAGAAAGTGCGGGTGAACCGCAACCGCGTGTACCGAGAGTGGAAGTGGAATCTGAAAATTACTATGTACAGATTGTGCAGGAGAATATCGATGGAGTTGCCTTCGTCTACCGTTGGCTAGATATGGATACGGCATCGAAATATGTCATAACTTTGGAATATGAAGGGACAACCGAAACGTTGGAAATAGAGGATAAGAGCATATTGACTTATGACGGAGTGCGTGAGTTGCTTTTTACCAACCGGCAGATAATGGAATACATGAGAACTTTTGGACTGGATGGAAAAGAAGCTCAGTTGAGCATTACATTGGAAGCGTTTCAGGCAGATGGTACGCCAATCACTTCCGAAACAGCTAAGGCATCAAAGACCTCTAAGATCAATATTATATTAGGTCCCGGTGTGGAGCTAAATCCGGATTTGGAATAGAATAGTAACAATTAACAAGAAAAACTCAAAACTTATGTATATGCAAAATATAATCGCGCTTGGAATGATTTCCCTATTCACTTGGGGGTGCGGTAATAGCGACAAGCAGAAAGGTGAAACGGTACAAACACCGTTGGTAGACAAAGTGTGGTATTCAAATCCGGTTATAGACTCCGACAATCCGGATCCAACGGTGATAAAGGCGGAAGACGGATACTTCTATCTGTACGCTACCGGAGGTAATACCTGGATACATAAGTCCAAGGACTTGGTACATTGGACTTATGTAAGTGGTGCTTATGAGGATGATAAAAAACCGTCATGGGAGCCGGATGCTGGTATCTGGGCACCAGATATTAATTATATCAATGGTAAATATGTAATGTATTACTCTTTGTCCAAATGGGGCGGTGGAGAAACCTGTGGTATTGGAGTTTCCGTTTCGGATAGACCGGAAGGACCATTTACTGATCAAGGTAAGTTATTCCGGAGCAATGAAATTGGCGTGCACAACAGTATCGACCCTTTCTATATCGAGGATAACGGCAAGAAGTATCTTTTCTGGGGAAGCTGGTATGGTATTTGGGGAGTTGAGTTGAGCGAGGATGGTCTTTCGCTAAAAGGTGGAATAGAGAATGCGAAAGCAACAAAAATCCAAGTTGCTGCCAACACTGGAAACACGAATGCTTACGAAGGCTCCTATATATTGAAAAGAGACGATTATTATTATCTGTTCTGTTCTACCGGTACCTGCTGTGAAGGTGCGAATAGTACCTATCAGACAGTTGTATGCCGTTCTACAAATCTTTTCGGTCCTTATGTAAATAAGGCAGGCGAAAAGATGAACGATAACAAACATGAGGTGTTGATACATAAGAATGATGCATTCCTGGGCACAGGGCACAATGCTGAAATAGTGCAAGATGATGAAGGTAAAGATTGGATAATCTATCATGCTTACCGGACTGCTGATCCGTCCTTGGGTCGTGTGGTCTTACTTGATAGAGTTTATTGGGATGACAATGGCTGGCCTTATCTCGTAGGGGATGGCCCGGTTGTAAAGGCGGAAGCGCCGGTTTTCAAGAATAGTAAGTAATTGGTATGGGATAGTTGTAGTTATATAGCTACAACTATCCTGATTTTATTCTCGAGTTTTTTAATTTAGTAGGTTATAAAAATGTTATGAAAAAGAAGTTATTGCTTTTACTCTGTATTTTACAAAGTTTTCTGTTCGTCATACAGGCACAAAACACACAACGGAATATTGCATATACAGATGATAATGTGAGATTTACAGTTATTTCAGATGGGGCGATCCGACTGGAATATGCTCCGGATGGAAAATTTGTGGACGATAGGTCACATGTAGTTGTGAATCGTCTGTATCCTCAGGTGGATTACAAACTAAAGACAAGAGGAGGATGGGTTGAGATAACGACTTCCAAAATGAAGATGCGTTATAAAATAAACAGCGGGCAGTTTACGGATAAGAATTTAGTTATCACTGCTGCCAAAGAAATGTTGCCTTTTTCCTGGAAGCCCGGTATGCAGCAAAAGGGCAACTTAAAAGGCACTTATCGTACATTAGATGGTATGGACGGTGATACACAGACACAGACTTGGGTGGCGGACACAAAGAAGGGTGATAAACTGAAACTGGAAGACGGTCTGCTGGCTACGGATGGCTGGACTTTTATCGATGATTCACAGGGACTCTTGTTTGATGATGATAAGGATTGGGATTGGGTAAAGGAACGCCCGGCTAATGGCGGACAAGACTGGTACTTCATGGCTTATGGACATGATTATAAGGCTGCTCTGAAAGATTATACCCTTTTTGCTGGAAAAGTGCCGTTGCCGCCCCGCTATGCATTCGGTTACTGGTGGTCACGTTATTGGCTGTACTCCGATAGAGAGTTTCGCAATCTGATTGACAACTTCCATACGTATCAGATTCCTTTGGATGTATTGGTCGTAGATATGGACTGGCATTATACGGAACAAGGAAAAGGCGGGTGGACAGGCTGGACTTGGAACAGGGATTTGTTTCCCAATCCGAAAGAGTTCCTCGGATACCTGAAACAAAATGACGTGAAAATAACCCTGAACCTGCATCCGGCAGATGGAGTAGCTTCTTATGAAGAAAAATATCCGGGACTGGCAAAAGATATGGGAGTTGACCCTCAGTCCAGGCAAACGATTCCTTGGATAAACTCGGATAAGAAGTTTATCAAGAATATGTTCAAGAATGTATTGACGCCAATGGAGAATGATGGTGTTGATTTTTGGTGGTTGGACTGGCAGCAAGGGATATATGATCCGAAGGTGAAGAATTTGAGCAACACTTGGTGGATTAACTATGCATTCTTTAGCAATATGGAAAAGAACAGGGACACACGTCCGATGTTATATCATCGTTGGGGAGGTTTGGGTAATCATCGCTATCAGGTAGGTTTCTCCGGTGACGCTGTTGTTTCATGGAAATCATTGGATTTCCAGCCTTACTTTAACTCGACAGCTTCCAATGTATTATATGGTTATTGGAGTCATGACTTGGGAGGACATATCGGTGAAAGTATAGATCCGGAAATGTACACTCGTTGGTTGCAATTTGGAGCCTTAAGCCCGATTATGCGTACACATTCCCAAAAAAGTGCCGGTTTGAATAAGGAACCATGGGTGTTTAGCAAAGAATATTGTGATGTTCTTCGTAAGACAATCCAACAACGTTATGAGATGGCTCCTTATATTTATACCATGGCCCGTAAAGGTTATGATGAAGGATTATCACTTTGCCGTCCGATGTATTATGATTATCCGGATAGTGAGGAAGCTTATGAGTTCCGTAATGAATATATGTTTGGGGATGATGTCTTGGTTGCTCCTGCTACGGCTCCTGCAAAAGATGGTTATCTGCAGGTGCGTGTATGGTTGCCTGCAGGTGAATGGTATGAACTGCATACGGGTACTTTGCTGAAAGGCGGTCAGATTGTAGAACGTCCTTTTGCAATTGATGAATATCCGATTTATGTAAAAGCGGGTTCTGTGCTGCCAATGTACACGAGAAAGGTCATGAACCTGAATGGCAATGATGAAGAAGTCGTGGTTACTGTATTCCCGGGTGGGAACGGTGCATCTTCTTTCAGTTTCTACGAGGATAATGGAAACGACAAGAATTATGCATCTGAATATGCTGTAACTAAACTGTCGTCTTCTCGCCAGGGACAGGAACAGACAGTTGTTATCAGCAAACGTGAAGGCCGGTATAAAGATATGCCTGCTTCCCGTTCATTTAAAGTGAAAGTGCTTTCGTCGCTTGTCCCGCAATCTGTTACGGTCAATGGGAAACCTGCTAAATATGAATATTTGGGTGAGGAGTTTGCCCTTTCTGTTGATTTGCCGGTTTTGTCCTGCGATCAGGAAAAGGTCATTAAAATAGTTTATCCTGTGGAAACGGCTGATATGAATGGCCTATTAGGAGCTTCAAGACGGATTGCCAAAAGTATGGAGCAGTTGAAATATCGCGATTCTTATATTTGCTTTAAGGAAGAATTTGGTAAAATGGGAAGCTTGAGTGAGGCGGTAACTTATGCACCGGCAAAAATATCTTCTTTGGTTTCCAATTTCTGGAAAAGTTACAATGAACTTCCCGAAGTTTTGAAATGCCAAGGTTTGAATGATGCAAATAAGGCATGGTTCTTACAGTCTATTTGCTGGAAATAAAAGCGCGTGTAAATAGGTTAATATAATAGTGGGGTGAAAAAACACTCCACTATTTTTTATATAAATTACTAGATTGGTATATCTATAATACTGGAAGAAGATTCGGCATTGACTGAATCTTCTTTTTATTAGTACCTAAAAAGAACATGAAAACGTTTTAAATTCTAAAGAATCCGAATGTTGACGAACTTTTTATATTTTTGCCCTGTTTGAATTAATGTCCAGATAATGTAAGGGTAAAAAATATGGCATCTATAAAGTTGTTACTTAATAAGCAGCGAATGCTTAATGATGGTAGATTTCCTTTAGTATTTCAAATAATTCATCAGAGACGGAAATTACTTTACTATACAAAATATCGTGTATTCCAACAGCAATTTAATAATGAGTTACGGGAAATTGAATATTGTGAATCTTCTGCCTATTCTGTGAAAGAAATAGCGGAAATAAATAGGGAACTGAGGCGGGAATATAAGAAGTTAAAAAACAGGGTTCTGGAACTGGAGAAAGCGAATGAACCCTATTCCGTAGAGGATATTGTAGAATCAAATAAGAAAGATAGCCGTCATTCTTATAATCTTCTCCAATACATAGATAATCAGATCGCTTATAAGAAAGCGATGGGAAAAGATGGCATTGCGGCCGCCTATCATAGTACACGTATTTCTTTAAAGAAATATTTGAATACGATTTCCGCACGAAAAACGGATATCGGGATGGAAAAGATTGACTGTAGTTTTGTTACCGGTTATGAAGATTGCTTATATGCGCAGGGGCTGGCTAGAAATACAATCAACTATTATTTGCGCAATTTCCGGACGATCTATAATTCAGCTATCCGGCATGGATGCAAATCTAAAGATGTCAATCCTTTTGTTTATATCCATACCAAGCCCTGCAAGACAGTCAAGCGTGCCATTAATAAGAATGACATGAAAGAATTGTCATCATTGTCTTTGCCGGCCTGTTCGGGCATGGATATCGCACGTGATTTGTATTTATTTGGTTTCTATACGCAGGGAATGGCTTTTGTAGATATTGTATTCTTGAAAAAGAAGGATATAAACGGTAATATATTAAGCTATCACCGGCACAAGTCTAATCAGTTGATTCATGTTGTGGTCACTCCCCAAATGCAGAGGCTGATTAATAAATATGCAAATAATAGTGAGTACGTATTCCCGATTATTGACACAGCTTTGCCCACGCCTGTATATGAGCAATACCGGCTGGCTTTGGGACGTATGAACCGATATTTGAAAAAGATAGCTTCCCTGTTGAATATAAATGTCCGGTTGACTACCTACACTGCACGTCATACCTGGGCAACGTTGGCCAGGGAGAGTGGGGCTCCTATATCTATTATCAGTGCCGGATTAGGGCATACTTCTGAGGAGATGACACGTGTATATCTTAAGGACTTCGATTTGGAGACATTGGCGAAAGTAAATCATGTTGTTACAAACTTGTTATGAAATGGAATGAAGATTTGTTCTCAAAATTTTGTGCGATTCAAATTAATAATCTATATTTGTGCACAATGTCTATTTTATAATAGAGCGTATCTTAGTTGCTTCTCAAAGATGATGATGCAAAATAAGTTCATTTCCAGTGAATAAGCACTATCAAAAAGTACGATAATATTCTCTTTTCATACAATGCTGGTATTTCCTCTTACAGACTGTAGATTTCTGCCTGATGGCGGTCTATTAGTTGCTTTGGGGTACATTGGAATTGTTGTTTGAAGTAACGGTAGAGTTGTGCTTCTGATTCGAAATTACAGACTTCCATTAATTGCTTGACACATATGCCCGGCTCTGTAATTTTCCCCAGAATACGTTTCTTCAGTTGTTTCATCATCCATTGTTTGGCTGTTGTCCCGAACTCTTCTTTGAATTTGATAAAGAAGCTCGTTCTTCCCATATTGGACAATGTGATCAATTGATCCAAATTGTTTACTTTAGTATAATTCTGCATGACAAAATCTCTGAACTCAAGTTCTTTACCGATAATAGGATGGAAAAGTGTTCCTATTTCTTCTTTCTTATAGAAGCCTTTCAGTAAAAAGAAAAGTTCACGTTGTTTTACATCATGCAGGTGTGTACAGTTCAGGTCGCTTCTTAAGCAATGAATGACTGTTTCGAGGAAAGGCATTAATGGATAACGAATAGGGATAGGCTCAAAATTATATTCCATACCTGCGCAAATGGGGGTCAGACCTTGAAATAACAGTTTGTCACAGTTACTTTGAGGTATATCAAACGCCATTGCCAACAGTTGGGATTTGGACGTTGCAGATATCTTCACCATTGATGATTTAGGTAATACTACCATTTCATTGTTGTGAAATGTATGATTACAGAATTGATCGCAGTAAACAGAGAAATCACCTTTTAAAAAGAATAAAAGATAATTCTTATGCGCATATTCTTCTACTATACTTATCCCTTCATCAAATTTAATATATTTGAATCCGCCGGAATTATCTGTCATGTTATTTTTGCATGACAAATGTCCTTGCAAGTAAAGTAATTCATTGTTTGATTGTTTTGTTTTCATATCCTTCCTTTATTAATGATTCAGAAGCTATTTTAATTTAATCTGCTTCATAATTGATTCAGCATTATGCCATATAATATGGTCATATTCAGTATATTATTAATTATATAATTGAATACTACCACCAACTTCTTTCAATATGAAACATATTGTATGGAATTATTCTTATATAATCTATTATAAATCAATTAGATATAACTGATTTATACATCATTCATCTCTATTATAAAATAGAGATGAACAGTGCAAAGAAACCTTATATTGATTAAAGGGTTGACTATTAATGGATTATGTGAATGCTTCCAAGCAAGGATATGTAAGAAATATGTCTGGATAGATGTGGAAGATTTAACTGGAAATAGATATCCGCCGATATTTATTTGTTGAGAAAAGTAGAGAGTGAAATGAATTATTTTTTTATAGCAATATCATTTGTTTTTGCAGTATTTATGGGGTGGATCATTACTCCCCAGATTTTACTGGTAGCTTTCCGGAAGCGCCTGTTCGATTCTGTAGGTGGACGTAAAATCCATGATGGTGTAGTTCCCCGTTTGGGCGGTGTTGTCTTTGCTCCGATACAATGCTGTTTGCTGATTTTATCTATATTTTTTATGTGCAAGTTAGGCATAACAGCCGATATGCCGGAACCATCTGCTATACTTTTTCAGTTCCTGCTATTGATGGCCGGGCTACTTGTATTGTCTATGGTTGGCATTGTGGATGATTTGATAAGGATTGACTATCGTAAAAAGTTTATAGCCCAGATTGTCGGCGCTTCGTTTCTCCCTCTTTCCGGACTTTGGATCAATGACTTGTATGGTTTACTGGGAATTACGTTTTTATCTCCCTGGATTGGAATTCCCCTGACAATATTTGTGGCAGTCTTTATCATTAACGCCATTAATCTGATAGATGGCATAGACGGGCTTTGTTCCGGCCTGGTTGCTATAGGTTCCCTTACTTTCGGCTTCTTGTTTATTTATGGCGGGGCATGGTTGCACGCAACCTTTGCTTTTATTACTGCGGGAGTATTGTGTCCTTTCTTCTATTATAATGTATTTGGCAAATCAAAAGGTAAACGGAGGATTTTTATGGGAGACACAGGCAGTTTGACCTTGGGACTTTCCATGGCATTTCTGGCTATTAGCTATGCGATGAATAATCCGTTGATAAAGCCCTTTTCGGAGGGGGCGATCGTATTGTCTTTTTCCACATTGATTGTGCCGCTTTTTGATGTTGTCCGTGTGGTTTGGATACGTTATCGCCATCGTAGTCCCCTTTTTATACCTGACCGGAATCATATACATCATAAGTTCTTGCGAATAGGGGTATCCCATCATATTGCGATGATACTTATTTTGGTTCTGGCTCTTTTGTTCAGCTTCTTCAATATAATTGCAGTGCAATATGTGAGCAATAACATTGTGATTTTTATGGATGTCGTTGTGTGGGTGGTATTTCATTTCTGGTTGGACAGGCTGGAAATGAGCCGGTTAAAACATGAAATAGCAAATAATTAAGATAAATGATATGAGAATAGCTGTTATTGGTGGTTCCGGATTTGTGGGAAGTCGTTTGCTCAGCTTGTTGCAGGCTGTTTCCGTTGCCGAACTGCGGAATATTGACAAGAGGCCGAGTGAGCTTCATCCTGATGTGACGGAAATAGCGGATGTACTCGATGTACAGAAGCTGACGGAGTTGCTGGCAGGAGTTGAGGTGGTTGTTTTATTGGCAGCCGAGCACCGGGATGACGTGACTCCGGCATCGCTTTATTACAAAGTGAACGTGGACGGAATGCATAATACACTTCGTGCGATGGAGAGCAATGGGATTTCCCGGTTGATATTTACCAGTTCTGTTGCTGTTTATGGTTTGAACAAGGTCAATCCTTCGGAGTTACATCCTACTGACCCTTTTAATGATTACGGGCGTAGCAAGTGGCAGGCGGAATGTGTCTTGCAGAAATGGTATGCCGCCCATCCGTCTTGGAATATTAATATACTCCGGCCTACAGTGATTTTCGGAGAAGGTAATCGGGGAAATGTATATAATTTGTTGCGTCAGATAACTTCGGGACGTTTCTTGATGGTAGGTACCGGTGAAAACCGGAAATCGATGGCATATGTCGGCAATGTGGTTTCTTTTATAGCTTTTCTGATAGAGCATGGAAAAGAGGGGTACAATGTCTTCAACTATGTTGACAAGCCTGATTTTACAATGAACGATTTGGTATATCATGTCGGGGGTTCACTGAAAAGGCATATTCCTACCGTTCATTTTCCTTATTGGTTGGGAATGTTGGGCGGATATGGTTTCGATGTTCTGGCTAAGGTTACAAGGAAAAAACTGTCAGTGAGTTCCGTCCGTGTCAAAAAGTTCTGTGCGGTAACGCAGTTTGACTCTATTCGGATACAAGAATCCGGTTTCAAACCCACCTTCTCTTTGGAAGAAGGGTTAACCCGGACATTACAATATGAATTTGGTGCCGGAGCTAAAAAAGGCTCCTGATTGATAAACTGAATTTTCCGCCTTGAAAGGGAGGCGGAATAAACATATATAATTTGGGGGTAGCCGTCAATAATGTGACTGGCGGGAGCGGAGCGCGCTTGGAGGTTACCTTTTGATTGTATGTATCATTGAATCTGAAATAATTATTATGGGTGAAAAAGCAAAAAAATGGTTGGTTGTATGTGTGCAGAGCAACAGGGAGAAGAAAACCTATGAACGACTTATAGCGTTGGGATTCGAAGCCTTTCTTCCATTACAGGAAGAGTTGCGCCGGTGGAGTGATCGTTGTAAAAAAGTACAGCGCGTGGTTATTCCCATGGTTGTTTTTGCCCGTCTTGCTCCTGCTGAATATATTCAGGTGTTACGGCTTCCTTCTGTCAATCGCTTTATGGTATTACGTGGAGAAAGTACTCCTGCCATAATACCGGATTCTCAAATGGAGCGCTTTCGTTTTATGCTTGACTATTCCGAGCAAGCGGTTGAAATGTGTTTGGAACGTATTCAGCCGGGCGAACAAGTGAAAGTTATAAAGGGGCCGCTCACAGGACTGGCAGGAGAGTTGATCACAATGGATGGAAAAAGTAAGGTGGCAGTCAGGATTAATATGTTGGGAGCAGCTATGGTGGAAGTTCCGGTGGGCTTTGTGGAAAAAATATAGTGTGGCCTTACAAAAGGCTGTTTTGATACAACCCGTTTCATCGTAAGAGTTACTTTTCCGGTGAAGGGTTATAATAAAAAAAGTATGTAGGCTTTATGGATGAACAAATAACTGTGACACGGCCTTTGATGCCATCGCTGGAGGAGTTTAATATTTATCTGCAAGATATATGGCAACGTAAATGGATCACCAATAATGGGTACTATCATAATAAATTGGAAGAAGCGTTGGCGGAATATTTAAAGGTTCCCTATGTCAGTTTGTTTACCAATGGTACTTTGCCCCTGATCACTGCTTTGCAGGCATTACATATTACCGGAGAAGTGATAACCACTCCTTATAGTTTCGTAGCGACTTCCCATTCCTTATGGTGGAATGGCATTAAACCTGTATTTGTGGATATCGACCCTATGACCGGCAATCTTGACCCTGAAAAGATAGAGGCCGCAATAACTTCCCGCACTACTGCCATTATGCCGGTTCATGTGTATGGGATACCTTGTGATACTAGGCGTATTCAGGAAATAGCAGATAGATATGGTTTGAAAGTTCTTTATGATGCGGCTCACGCATTTGGCGTTACAGTAAATGGAAAAAACATCTTGAATGAAGGAGATTTGTCGACATTAAGCTTTCATGCGACCAAAATCTATAATACAATAGAGGGTGGAGCTTTGATTATGCATGATAAGGCAACCAAGAAACGCATTGATTATTTGAAAAATTTCGGTTTTGCGGGTGAAACGGAAGTTGTCGCTCCCGGTATTAATAGTAAGATGGATGAGGTGCGGGCTGCCTACGGGTTACTGAATTTGAAGCAGGTGGATACTGCGATTGAAGCCTGCCGGCAAGTGGTGATGCGTTACCGCGAGGGATTGCGGCAAGTGAAAGGGATTGCTTGTTTTTATGATAGGCCCGGCATAAGATATAATTATTCTTACTTTCCAATTTTGATAGATGCGGCAGAATATGGCATGACCCGCGATGAGCTTTATTTCAAGATGAAAGAGAAGAATGTGTTGGGACGCCGGTATTTCTATCCGCTGATTAGTACATTTTCCACTTATCGTGGATTGGAAAGTGCAAATCCTGAGAATCTGCCGAATGCTCACAAAATGGCAGATAGTGTGATCTGTTTACCAATACATCATGAATTAAATGAAAGAGATTTAGAGCGGGTGATACGTTTGATTGTAAAATAGCGGAATTATGAAACTAGGAGTTATGCAGCCCTATTTTATGCCTTATATTGGTTATTTCCAGTTAATGAAAGCTGTTGATAAGTATGTGGTTTATGATGATGTAAATTTCATTAAGCGTGGTTGGGTTAATCGTAATAATATATTGGTGAAGGGAAAAAAGGTGATGTTCACTATTGCATTGAAGCAAGCAAGCCAGAATAAACTCTTTAATGAGATTGAAATAGGTGATGATTTCAAGAAACTGATGAAAACTTTTCAGATGAATTATTCTAGGGCAGTCAATTATGACCAGACAATGGCATTGATGGAGAGAATAGTTTCTTTTCCCAATAGGCAGCTTGCTATATTTATTGCTAATAGTTTACGGGAAATATTAAATTATTTATCTATTGATACAGAGATACTGATGTCTTCGGATATTCCAAAAAGCAATTTGTTAAGAGGAAAAGATAAGATACTTCAACTTTGCAGAACTCTGGAGGCGAATATTTATTATAACGCTATAGGAGGTCGGAGTTTATATGATAAAGAAGAATTTGCTACGTATGGTATTACATTAAATTTTATAGATACGGTTATTTCCCCATATTCTCAATTATATACAGAAGAATTTATTTCTCATCTGTCTATAATAGATGTATTAATGAATAATACAAAAGAAGAAGTGAATCATTTACTGGATTCTTATTTAATAATACATTGATTTAGTTATAAATATGGATATAGTTGTTTGCACTGAACCTTTATCATACATTGAATTTAGAGATTTTATAATGGATTCTGCGGATTGGTTTGTACCCTCTTTGCACACAATGCCAGACTTGAATAAATGGATATTAAAAATGTTCCGGCAGGGCTTTATGTATTATTCGAAGTCAGAATCCAATATTATAGCCCTTATGGTCATTTATCATAATGTGGAAAAGCATTTTATATACATTCCATATATTTGTGTACATCCGGACTGTTGGGGATGTGGAATATCAAGACAAATTTTAAGTTACTTAATGTTACATCTTCCTGCTCATATTAATGAAGTATACCTGGAAGTAAGAAAGGACAATGAACGTGGCATTCATTTATATGAAAAATTTGGTTTCTATGAATTCGAAGACAGAGGGGTTAAACATCTGATGAAAAAAGAAATATATAAAATAAACGTTTGAACAACATATCTTTATCGTATGGAAAATATTCATCCGTTAGTTAGTATAGTCTGCTGTTCTTTCAATCATGTGTCATATATCCGTCAGTGTCTGGATGGATTTATAATGCAGACTACAAATTTCCCGATAGAAATGCTTATTCATGATGATGCTTCTACAGATGGCACACAAGATATAATTCGAGAGTACGAAAAAAAGTATCCAGATATGATAAAGCCCATATATCAGACTGAGAACCAATATTCAAAAGGGATAGAAATAAATTTGGTTTATAATTTTCCTCGGGCTAAAGGTAAGTATATAGCATTTTGTGAGGGAGATGATTATTGGACTGATCCATTGAAATTGCAAAAACAGTATGATTTCATGGAAAGTCATCCAAATTATGTGCTATGCACGCATTATTATAGGGAATTTTTTCAGATGACTAATGAATTCGGTTCTGTACTTCCCTATTATTCTACAGTAAGAGAGGAGAAAACATTTGATTTAAATTATTTTGTGAGTAATATAGAGTGGGTAACCCAACCACTTACTGCATTATTTTTAAATTCTGCTTTAGATGTGGAGTTATGCAAGAAATATGATTGTTTTACAGATGTCCTTTTATTCTATACACTCTTGAAGAATGGAAAAGGATTCCTGATGGCAGATGTTATGGGAGTATATCGCATTACAGGAAAAGGCGTTTGGACAGGCTTGGATGATAATGGTAAGAATGTGCAAAGTTTTGTTGCGAGGATAGCTATTTATGATGCAGATCCTTCACGAGAGAATGCGCTGTATTTTCTAACTCAATTTAGACAAGACACATTTAGTCGTATTTTATTTTTAAAAAATCCCATACTTGTTGTACGAATAGTTCATATACTTTGGCGTGAATTTGGTATGATAACGACTTGTAAAACCCTGTTTTCAAAAATATTAAAGTTGCCTAATATGAAATTATTATAATTTCATATTGTATAATTATAGCCATGTCCGTAGCTTTTAAAGTATCCGTTTTGATACCTGTCTATAATGCAGAAGCTTATATTGAATCCTGTGTTCGTTCTTTATTTGAACAAAGTCTGGAAGATATAGAATATATTTTTGTCAATGATTGTACTTCTGATAAAAGTCTTGATATTTTAAATGAAATAATGGATGAGTATCCGGCCAGGAAAGAGCAAGTGAAAGTTATCTCTCATTCTTGTAATAAGGGTGTTGCGTCAACACGTAATACGGGTCTGCTTTATGCTCAAGGAGAATATATAGGATGGGTTGATTCAGACGATTGGGTCGAAAAGAATATGTTTGAAATCCTTTATCTTATGGCTAAACAGGCTGATGCGGATATTGTTTGGTGTGATTATTATATTAATTCCCCTGTTGAAAAAATATGTAAACAGAAAACAGAAGAACACACGGAAATCTTATTAGACGCTATCATGAGAGAAGATATGATGGCGCCTCTATGGAATAAATTGATAAAAAGGAGGTTATTTGTGGACTCTGGAATTAGATTTCTTGATAACGTAAACATGGCAGAGGATATGAATGTGGTTGTGAAGATCTTGCAGCTTTCTTCAGTGATTAAATATATTCCTTATGCTCTTTACCATTACAATGCTGATAACAATAGTTCCTTGACTTCTAGAAAAGATGTTGGCAAGCGGCAGTGTGAGCATATCACAAGCTTGGTTGATGCGGTGAAATATTTGTCCCGATCATATTCTGGCTGGATAACGGAGGAGGATATGTTGCTGTATAAATTGTTATCGAAGCGTTTGTATTTATTTTCTTTTGATGTGAATGATTTTAAATTGTGGGCTAAAACTTTCCCGGAGACTAATTCTTATATTTTCAGATGCCCGAGCACAAAATTGAGATATAAATTGCTAGGTTGGATGGCAGCTCATCGTTTGTGGTTATTGATCGAAATATGGACAAAAATGAAAGTACTTATTAAAAAGTCCATGAATTGGGTTGAACCGAATAGACGATTTTAGCAATTGATAAAAGGAAATAGTATGTTTTTGTGTCTAATAAAACAAATTTCAGAGAAATGAATATAGCATTAATTATAGCGGGTGGTTCCGGTAATCGGATGGGACAGGACATTCCCAAGCAATTTATACATGTGAGTAATTGTCCCGTCATTGTACATACAATGTTGGCTTTCCAAAAACATCCGGATATTGTGTCCATCGCAGTTGTTTGTCTGGGTGGATGGGAAACGGTTTTGCGTTCGTATGCCTGTCAGTATAATGTAACCAAATTACGTTGGATATTTCCTGGTGGCGGTAATGGACAGGAATCAATATACAATGGTATATGCGGTTTAAAAGAGAATGGCGTAGACAGAGATGCTTTGGTTTTGATTCACGATGCTGTACGCCCTTTGGTATCCCAAGGTGTTATATCCTCCAATATTGCCATATGTAAGCAATACGGATATGCTATAACCGGCATCCAGTGCAGGGAGGCAATTCTTGAAAGTGATGATGGGTTTTATTCAACTACGAGCATTCCCCGTGACAAGTTGATCAGGACACAGACTCCCCAGACATTCCGGTTTGCCAATATAATAAATGCCCATGAAGAGGCACGGCAAAAAGGAATCTTGAATTCAGTCTCTTCATGTACACTTTTGGCGGAATTGGGAGGATATGAAATGCATATAGTTCCGGGCGAAGAACGGAACATTAAGATTACCACTACTGAAGATTTGGAGATATTTAAAGTCTTGATGCAGACATCGAAGGAGGAATGGCTGAAATGATTACTTATTATGATGACATCAGGAGGGTAAAAGACCTGTGTTTACCATGGAAAACTTTAGATAAGGCGAATATATTGATTGTGGGAGCTACGGGGTTGATAGGAAGGGCGTTGGTGGATGTACTGATGCAGTTACCAGATAAAGGTTTCCATCTTTATGCGGGTGTACGTGATTTGGCTTATGCACAAAATTGTTTTGTGCAGTATGAGAATGCAGCCGCTTTCACTATTCTGCCATATGATGTAGTGACACCGATGCCGTTTGATGTTGATTTTCATTATATCATTCATGCGGCGAGTCATGCGGCTCCGGATGCATTTAGGAATGATCCGGTGGGAGTTGTCAAGGCCAATATCCTGGGAGTCGATCATTTGTTCTCTTATGGGATAAGGCATAGCCTGAAAAAGTTTCTGTATGTGTCTTCCGGCGAAGTTTATGGAGAAGGGACAACTGCTGCTTTCCGTGAAGAAGACAGTGGTACTTTCGACTGGCTTTCTTTGAGGGCATGTTACCCGTCTTCGAAACGGGCTGCCGAGACATTGTGTATTTCTTATGCGTCCCAATATCGGATAGAGACTTCAATTGCGCGTCCTTGTCACGTGTATGGTCCTTTCTTTACCCCCAAGGATGATCGTGTCTATGCACAATTCATACGGAATGTATTGGCCAAGGAAAAAATCTGCCTGAAAAGTTCGGGGATACAAAAGCGTTCCTGGTGCTATGTGGTGGATTGTGCTTTCGCTCTTCTTTATGTATTGTTAAAAGGGGAAAACGGAAATGCCTATAATGTTGCTGATGGGCAGTCGGAAGTCAGTATCTGTGAATTGGCTGAGATGATTGCTTTGAAGGGTGGACAGGATATAGTCTTTGATATACCAGAGTCATCGGTGGACTCTTCCCATGTCATATTGCGGGCAGTTTTTGATACTGAAAAAATAAACGGGCTGGGGTGGTATCCTCAATGGAAATTGGAAGAAGGGATTTCGCATACACTTGACACTTTGATTGGGGCTTGAGGATAAGATGAGGAAGATTTATAAGCTGTTATGTTCATGCAGACGGGTATGTTCCCAATTCTTCTATTTGCATACCATGGGATATAAGATCCGTAGAATCAGGCGGAAGGAAAATATAAAAGTCCTGTTTGCTGTAGCAGAAAGTGCGACATGGAAAAACGATAGTCTGTATAGAGCGATGTTGGCGCATCCCGGATTTACACCGTCAATTCTTGTCTTACCGGATGAACAGAAGGAGGAAAGTCTGTTGAAAGAAGAAGTAGATTCATGTTTTGATTTCTTTTGTAAGAAAGGATATGTTTGCAGTTATCCTTATAAAGACGGCAAGTTGGTCAGTATCCGTAAAAACCTGCAGCCGGATATTATATTTTATCAGAAGCCTTACACTTATTATCCGGAAAGTTTTCTATACAATAAGAATATGGCTGCGCTGTTCTGCTATACGAATTATGCTTTTCATAGTCTGTTGGCGGAATGGGCCAATAAAAATGATTTCTTTAAGCTTGTATGGCAGAACTATTATGAGAATGGAACTGCATTTGCAGAACTGAAGAAAAAATATCCGGAAGCGGCTTCTAATATAATAGTGACCGGATTGCCTGTTACGGACATGTTTTTAAATGGTAATCATGAAGACAGGTGGAAAATGACTGACAGGAGGTATAAGCGGATTATCTGGGCTCCCCATTTTTCAATATCTGATGGTGGATGCTTGAGCTATTCTACTTTTTTATCCATAGCAGAAGAGTTGTTGAATTTTATAAAGACAACCCGATTACCTTTTCAAATGGCTTTCAAGCCCCACCCTTTGTTGAAAAGTCAATTATATGAGCATTCTTTATGGGGAAAAGAGAAAACCGATTGGTACTATTCGGAATGGAAGAATCTGCCAAACACGCAGTTGGAGACAGGCGAATATGTTGACCTGTTCATGACTTCGGATGCCATGATTCACGATTGCGGTTCTTTTACTGTCGAATATCACCATACGTTGAACCCGGTGATGTACCTCATTAATGGGAAAGAACATACCGGAATGATGAACTCTTTTGCAAAGGAAGCCTATGACCTGCATTATAAAGGAACGGATGTTCAGGATATCCGGAATTTCATCAAGAAGATTGTTTTGGAAGGGGATGACTATCTGTTGGAAAAAAGGAAGTCTTTTTTTGATTCCTATTTAGTGTCTCCCAACCAGCAGTCGGCTGCAGACAATATAATCCATGCCATTTTAGGAACAGGGCATTATGCAGAAAAAGACGGAAACGGATAAAGATATTCGTACACTGGGATTTTCCGGCGTGAAATGGGCTTCGATAGGACGTTTCTCTTCACAAGGGATCAGTTTTACTTTGGGGCTTATTCTGGCACGTTTACTTTTGCCTTCGGATTATGGTATGTTGGGAATGCTTGGAGTGTTTACCGCGTTTGCGGGTTCATTTATCGATTGCGGATTCAGTTCCGCTTTGATACGTAAACTGAATCGTACGGATATTGATTGTTCCACTGTTTTTTATTATAATTTGGGAACGGGTTTGTTGGTATATGTCATTCTGTTTTGCAGCGCTCCTTTTATAGCGGACTTTTATAAACAGCCCTTATTGACGGATGTAGCCAGAATTGCTTGTCTGACAATACCGATAGGGGCTTTGTGCTCGGTACACAGTAATATCTTATATTTTCAATTGAGATTTAAAGACATTGCTGTCGGCAATATTTTGGCTACTATCCTTTCAGGTGGCATGGGGCTGTTCCTTGCGTATAATGGTTATGGAATTTGGGCGTTGGTGTGCCAGGGGATTGTGTCGTCTTTAGTGAACTGTGGATACCTCTGGTGGATTTCCTGTTGGAAACCATTACGGGTATTCTCGATGGGTTCTTTTAAGGAGTTGTTTGGTTATGGCAGTAAATTGATGTTGTCCGGTTGGCTCAATACCATGTATGCGCAGTTGTCTCCTTTGATTATCGGAAGGTTTTATTCTTCTTCATCCCTGGGATATTATACGAGGGCTCAAAGCTATGTGAATTTTCCGAGTGATAATATAACAGGAGTATTGCAACAGGTATTTTTTCCTGTTCTGGCAAGATTGCAAAATGAAGATGAGCGGTTAATCGGAATTTATCGGAAATATGTAAAGATTTGTGCAGTTTTTATATTTGGCGGAATGGTTCTTTTGGTATCACTGGCCAAACCATTGGTTGTTTTTCTACTTACGGATAAATGGTTGCCGTGTGTTCCTATTATGATGCTTTTATGTTTTTCCTCCATGTTTTCTTTTGTGAATACAATCAATTTGTCCCTTTTACAGATTAAGGGACGATCAGATTTATTCTTAAAATTGGAAATAGTGAAAAAAATAATTTCCATTACTATGCTTCTGCTTAGTGCTTCGTGGGGAATTATGGCAATGTGTTGGGCTATGGTGATATATACACAGATTGCTATTTTTATTAACACCTATTATACCGGAAAATTGTTTCATCTGGGGTATTGGGAACAACTGACCGATTTTTTTCCTTATTTGGTTCTGGCGCTTCTGGCCAATATTCCTGCCTATTTGCTGAGGTATACCTTTTTGCCTGCCGGTATGCAGATAATACTGGGCGGATTGATGAGTTTGTCTGTCTATCTGTTTCTGTTAAAGATAAGGCAGGATGATATATATTTACTGATGAAGCATGTGTTGTCAGACTTTTATAAACACAAAATAAACAAGGTGTCAGGAGGGAGCGGGAAGTGATATTCAACTTGATAGCCGGCATATACAGGAGATATCAGGAGTATATTCATCCGGGCATATATGTTACCAGACATGGGATTTTGTATCGTGAGAAGGGATGCAGATATTATATAACTTCCCGGGGTAAACTGATGGTCGGTAAGGTATGGGTAGGAAAGATTCCTTCTCAAGAGAAAGGGCGGCTCATTCTTCATGCTGATTCGGAATTGATTGTAAAAGGGGCTTTTGATATAATCGGGTCTACTATAGTTGTGCTACCGAATGCTAAACTTGTCATAGGCTCAGGATATATCAATTTCCATTCAAAGTTGCATTGTTTCAATCATATTGAAATCGGGAATAATGTCATTATTTCCGAGAATGTAATTATTCGGGATTCGGATAATCATCAGATTATAGATGGGAATAGCATGTCTGCTCCTATTGTTATAAAAAATAATGTATGGATCGGTATGGCCGCCATTATATTGAAGGGGGTGACTATTGGAGAAGGAGCTATTGTTGCGGCAGGTGCTGTCGTCACTAGAGATGTTCCGGCGCATACGATTGTGGCGGGTGTTCCGGCAAAGGTCATTAAAAAAGATGTTTTTTACACTGTATAAAACTGAATTACATGGAAAATAATGCATTCGTATCTGTCATTGTACCTGTATATAACTCGGCGCAATATCTGGGGAAGTGTATAGATAGTATTCTGTCGCAGTCGTATAAAGACTTTGAACTTCTTCTTATCAATGATGGTAGTAAAGATGCCTCGGGGCAAATTTGTGACGATTATGCACAGAGTGACGATCGGATAAGAGTCTTTCATCAGGAGAATTTGGGGGTCAGTGCTGCCAGGAATCTGGGACTTGAAAGGCATAATGGTTCCTATTTTATCTTTATAGATTCGGATGATTATGTGCAGAGGGAATATCTGGAAGAATTGATGAAATACAAAGATTGTGATCTGGTGCAATGTTCTTGTGTAGCCGAGCCGTCAGGAAATGGCTATTTGTTTGGAGATGAGATGTTTGAAGGAAAGGTGCAAATCCACCGGTGCTTGTCAAAATATATATATCCGGAGTTTACAGTGCCTTTCGGTCGATTATATAAATCGACCATTCAGAGGACAAACCGTTTGTTTTTCAATACTTTTTTATATTCGGGCGAGGACACGTTATGGGTGAGCCAATATTTATTGTATATCCATTCGGTGAGAACTTCCTCTTATGACGGGTATATTTACGTACATCATACAGGAGAGCATTTGTCTCAAAAAGCGATTTCTTATGAACATTTGGAATGTATACTAAACAGTTTGTTGACCGCTTATGCTAATCTTGAGAAAAAATACTCTGTGGATTTAACGTGTACCCGGCTTAGTGCTACTGCCTATTTTTATCATAGGTATATAATACATCTGGCAAAGGAAGACTTTTGTAACATTGAAGAAGCATTGAGAAAGTCTTGTGCCAATCCTTTAATTAAGGATATCTTTTATGATAAAAGCTATCTTCGGAAAGGAAAGAGAATGCGGTTGTTCAACTGGTTGGTATTACATGATGCGTACCGCTTATTAGCACTTTATGTCAGACAGTGGAAACGATATATGTAACTATGATAAGGATTAAATGAAAAAAGGTGGAATGATGACATTAAAGGAATATCTTGATTCGGATCGGATGGATTATTTTCCACCACTATCAAAAGGATGGCTGTTGGACTGGCTTTTAAAGACCGAGCAATATTGGATTAGAAAGTATATGAAAGCCCTTCGTAAGGAAGAATTCTATACTGCTTATAAAAAGAACAGGCTGCTGAAATATTATTATTTCAGAAAAAAGAACATTCTGGGTGTCCGCCTTGGTTTTTTCATAAGTGCGGGTTGTTTCGATACAGGTCTGAAAATATATCATTACGGTTCCATCATTGTGAATCCGAAATCACGTATCGGAAAGAATTGTACCATACATGGTACTTGTTGCATCGGAAGTAAAGGAACTTTTCCCGATGACTCTCCTGTTATTGGCGACAATGTGGATATTGGACAGAATGCGCAGATTTTAGGGGGGATAATCATAGCGGACGGAGTGAAGATTGGCGCAGGGGCTGTTGTCCTGAAATCGGTATTGCAACAGGGCGTAACTGTGGTTGGGGTTCCTGCCCGTATTTTAGAAAAGCAATAATGCAAGTCTCGATTATTACAATCAATTATAATAACGGTGCAATGCTGGAGTCCACCGTCAAGTCTGTCATTGACAATAAAAGGAATCTGGACGGAGAAGCGGAGTATATTGTGATTGATGGCGGAAGTACCGATAACAGTGTGCCGGTTATCCAAGAATATGCGGGATATATAGATTATTGGGTGAGCGAGAAAGATAAAGGCGTGTACAATGCAATGAATAAAGGAGTTTCCATTGCGAAAGGGAGTTACTGTCTTTTTCTTAATTCGGGAGATACTTTCTATGAAAAAGATACTTTGCGGAAAGTCCTTCATTCGTTGGATACGGACTTTGTGTGTGGCAATGCATGCTTGAAGTATGCGGATGGGGTTGCGCAATGGAAAGCTCCGCAAATAGTGGATATGCAATTTTTCCTGCAACGTTTTTCCGTCTGCCACCAGTCTTTATTTATCCGTACAAGCTTGCTTAAGGCTCATCCATACAACGAATCATTGGCAATAGTGGGTGATTATGAACAGTTATTTTACGAGATGGTGGTGAATCACCGGAGCTACAAGAGAGTGGAGCTGACCATCTGTTATTACGGATGTGATGGCATTTCTTCCTGCCATGAGAAATCTGATGCAGAAAAAAGGTATGTATTGAATGAATTCCGTCATCGGGGATATATAGAGCCTGATGAACTCTGCGATATAGTAAACAGGCTAAAGGCAGGCACCCGTAAGTACCGCTTGTTATTGTTTCTTGCTAAATGTATTGTAAATAATCGTATGCACTTATGGAAGTAAATATACATCAAATGAACCATACTCCTGTTCCGTTGGTAATTGCTTTTACCCCTGATTATTTTATCCCTGCGGCCACTTGTCTGTATTCAATCTTTGAAAACATGCGACCGGACGGACAGCTTCATGTCATATGCCTGCTTGGCGGGGAACTGCCGGAGCGGTTAAGGCAAAAGATACAAGTAATAGGCGGGCAGTGTGCGCGCTACTCTTTTGTGAACCTTCAAGGCCGTTTGCAAGATATCTATGTTGATGCCAAGTACACGGAAGCGGCATCTTATCGGCTATTGTTGCCGGACTTGCTTCCGGAATACGATAAAGTGATATATATTGATTGCGATGTGATAGTCCGTAATGATTTGGTTGGACTATACCATTCAGTCGAATTGGGAAGAAATTATTTAGCTGCTGTTTTTGAAGCCCCTTTAGAGTTCCAGATGGAACGTTTTAAGGCAATAGGCTGTGATCCGATGGAATATATTAATTCCGGTTTCCTGATAATGAACCTGAAACAGATGCGTCGGGACAAGATGGTCGATAAATTCTTGGAAGCTTCAAAGGCAGACTATCTGGAGTTTCCGGATCAGGACGTACTTAATCGGTTGTGTAAGGGAAGGATAATCGGTCTGGCTCCTTATCATAATTCTATCCGCACTTTTTATCTGCCCCAATATAAGAAGTCCTTTTTACAGAAATATACTGAACAGGACTGGGAAGAAGTCCGGCGCCATGGTACAGTGCATTATACAGGGGCAAAGCCTTGGAATTATTTTACGGTAGAGTTCCGGTTATGGTGGCAATACTATGACCGTTTGCCGGGGGAGATAAAAAAAGAATGGAAGATGAATAAGAAAATATGCTTGTTGGCCAAACTAAACGGAATACCTTGCGTGTATTTTGTGTTGGACGGGCTACGGAGACTGTATCGTAAATTGAAATATGCATTATAGGGAAAAATGAGAATGAAGCGATGGGCAAAGCGGCTTGTTCCCGCAAAATATTGGAATACAAGGCGTAAAAAGATGATTTTGAAACAGCACCGGAAAGTGGCGGATTTCTGGGTTCCTCTCATTGAAGCTTATTATCATGGGGAAATAGAAAAGTATCCGTTGAAGCCTGAAAAGAATTTGGGAACTCAGAAGATTATCTGGCAGTATTGGGGGCAGGGGCTTGATGGAGATGAATTGCCGGAGATAATCCGGCTCTGTTTTGAGTCGGTTGATAAATATAAGCAGGATTATCAGGTGATCCGACTTACGGACACAACCCTGTCCGATTATCTGGATTTGCCGGATTTCGTATTGGAAAAACGGAATAACCGGCGATTTACCCGCACTTTCTTTTCCGATTTGTTGCGTCTGGCTTTATTGGCGACGTATGGCGGTGTGTGGCTGGATGCCACCGTTCTGCTGACAGGCCCTTTCCCGGAAGAATATAAGAATGCTGATTTCTTTATGTTCCAACGTTCTGACGAAGAAAGGGACAAGAGCTATTGGGAAAATGTTTATGCTTATTATTTCGGTTGGGATCCCGCCTTTAAGGTACGGATGCTGAGCAGTGTCATTTTCGCGCAAAGGGGTAATGTTGTCATTTCAGCTCTATATGATTTGCTGTTGTATTTTTGGAAGACGGAAGACTCCCTTTCTGATTATTTCTGTTTTCAGATTTTGTTTCATGAGTTGATGGCAAACCGCCTTTCTGATAAGAATTGTGCGATAGTGAATGACTGTATTCCGCACATTCTGCAAACTAAAATCAACGGAAACTATGATAGTCTTTCATTCGAAGAAACATTCGTCTTGAGTAATATACACAAAATGGCGTATTTCGACGATGAGGCGCTCTATCGTTTGAAAGTGGTACTTGGGGTAAACCGGAAGAAGGCGTAATGAAACATGCCTATTTAATTATCGCTCACCATGAGTTTGAAGTTCTGGAGAAACTGGTTCAGTCGCTTGATGATGTCCGGAATGATATTTATATCCACTTTGACAGGAAACTGAAGAGTCTGCCGGCCTTTATAATCCGGTATGCAGGCTTATATATATTGGAAGAAAGGATAGATATACGGTGGGGGCATATCTCTCAAATCAAGGCGGAATATGTTTTGTTTGAAACTGCTTACAGGCATGGCGGATACAGTTATTATCATCTGCTTTCCGGTGTCCATCTGCCGCTGAAATCACAAGACTATATTCACCGTTTGTTTGAGAAGCTGAAAGATAAGGAAGTGTTGGCATATGTACCCAATAACGACTATCAGACAGATTTAAAGATGCGTAGATATAATTTCTTTATGAAGAATTTCATGCATAAGGATTATCGGGTGAGGCGGCTGAATCAGCTTTTATGGAGAATTTGTATCCGCATTCAGAAGGAGTTGCATATTTACCGGAATAGAAGGACGTTTTATGCCAATGCCGCTAATTGGGTGAGTGTGACCGCCCATTGTGTCGCCTATCTGCTGCAAATTAAAAAGAAAGTTTTGCGGAAGTACCGTTTTACATTGTGTGGTGATGAATTCTTTATTCCTTCAGAGATAGGCAGTTCGCATCTGAAAGATAATATATTGTATTATGACAAGCTCTTGAAGTGTGACTTCGGAGCGACAGGGCCTCGCACCTATAGCTTGGAGGACTATGATGTCCTGCTTGACTCAGATTGTTTGTTTGCCCGTAAATTCAGCCGTATGGACATGGATATTGTAAATAAGTTGGCACTTCATATAAAGCCTGAAGGATGAAACACGCCTATTTAATCATTGCACATAATGAATTTGAGGTCTTGTCGCGGCTGCTTCAGGCACTCGATGATGTCCGTAATGATATTTATATCCATTTTGACCGGAAACTGCAAGAATATCCACCTTGTCAATTAATACATGCGGGACTTTGTATTTTGACCGGACGCATAGATGTCCGTTGGGGAGATGCCAGTGTCGTGAATGCTGAATATGCATTGTTTGAAGCAGCGTATAAGCATGGCGGTTACAGTTACTTTCATCTGCTTTCCGGTGTTGATATGCCTCTTAAATCGCAGGATTATATCCATCGTTTTTTTGAAGTTAACGCAGGAAAGGAATTCGTCGGTTATTATCAGGGAGATATTACAAAAGAGATAAACCGCAAAGTGCGGAGATGGCATTTGTTTCCGAAAGATTTTAAGGACACAGGTAGCGTTGTAGCGACAGGAAAGAGAGCATTGCGTGCGGTCTTTATCCGGTTACAGCAGATGGCCGGCATCTATCGCAACAGAGGAACCAATTTTAAGAAAGGCACTCAATGGGTAAGCCTTACAGTTGATTGTGTCGGTTATTTGCTTCAGCAGAAAGAAGTGGTCGGGCGGATGTACAGGCATACCTTTTGTGCGGATGAGATATTTGTACAGACAATTTGCTGGAACTCATCTTTTCGTGACCGCCTTTATGATACGGAGAATGAAGGACATGGTTGCTTGCGTGCGATTGGTTGGAAAGATAACAAACTGAATGACTGGCAAGAAACGGATTTTGAATATCTCATTCATTCGGATGCGTTGTTTGCTCGGAAGTTCAATTCCCGCCATCTGAAAGTGGTCGATTTAATCTTGAACGAGATAAGAAGATGATTGAAGCTCCTGAAAAAAGGCAATCAGAGGTGATTGCGGCTATGAGATTCCCTTTGATGGTATTATTGCTTTTTGCCCATGTGCTTCCCGAGAAATCAATACCCATAGAGATGAACCTCTCCGGAATGAACATATATCACTTGTTTTCAGAAGGAATATCGCATAATCTGTCGAGGATACGCAACCCCTTGTTCTTTTTATTTTCAGGCTTTTTCTTTTTCCGCAAGATGGAAGAATGGAGCTCCGGCTTTTACTACGGTCAGTTGAAAAAGAGGATAATGAGTCTTATGGTTCCCTATTTACTATGGAATGTGATAATGATATTGGCCATGTACATAAAGAATTATGCTCTGATTTATCTTTTCTCGATGGAACCGGGTGAGGATTTGCTGAAGTTCAGGAATACTGCATGGCATGTGCTGTTCTGGCAGACTCCTGTCAATTATCCTTTGTGGTTTTTACGGGACTTGATTTGTATGTCCGTACTTTCACCTTTATTTTATGTTTTCTTTAAATATCTGAAGGCGTATGGTTTGCTTGTTTTGACTATCCTGTATTTGTCTGCGTGGGAGTCGAATGTGGCAGGACTGAGCATGTCTGCTTTTATGTTTTTCGGCGCAGGAGCCTATATGGGCATTTATAAAAAGAGGATATTGGAGTTCTGTTCAAGGTATCGGTACACGGTGGCGGTAACAGCTTTCTTGTTTTTATGTTGGGCTATCGTCAGCAATGGAAGAGAGGGACACGCGTATATTGTCAGGATATATGTGTTGTCAGGCATAATGACAGCTTTCAATCTGACAAATTGGTTAATGACCAGAAGATTTTGGACGGGTGTGTTTATGAAGTTGTCCGGTACGGTATTCTTTATATATGCAGCCCACGAAGTGTATATCATCAATTGGACAAAGGGTTTCTTTTCCCGTACCTCTCTGGCCGACTCCGGTAGCGGGCTGATGATAAGTTATATACTGATACCTTTCATTACTTTAGGAGTTTGTCTGGGACTTTATTTTGTGTTGAATAAGATGGCTCCCGATATGCTTGCCCTGATGGTTGGCGGACGGGCGAAAACACAGGTTCTGAAGAACGTCAAATGAATATGGAGAGCATGACTGTCTCGGTGATTATTCCCGTATATAATGCGTCGGCAACTTTGGGGGATTGTCTGGATTCTTTGAACAGGCAGACTATTCAGCGTTTTGAACTTCTGTTTATAGATGATTCCAGTACGGACAGAAGCTTGGATATATTGATGTCCTATGCGGAACAATATTCCACCGGAGATTTTGTAGTCAAGGTATTACGCCATGAACGGAACCGTGGAGTTGCGGCCGCGCGAAATACCGGTTTGGAGTATGCGACGGGAGAATATGTATATTATGTCGATGCGGATGATTTCATTGAACCGGATACATTGGAGTGCCTGCTGAAGGAAGCGCAGGAGAAAGAACTGGATATTGTCGGGCATGAATGGTTTCTGACATTCAAGTCGGATGAACGATATATGAAACAGCCTCTCTTTGTAACTCCCGATGAGGCATTGCGGCAAATGATGTGCGGGGTGATGCGTTGGAATTTGTGGCTTTTTCTGGTTCGCCGTTCTCTTTATGTAGAGAATAATATCCGGTTTATAGAAGGGATGAATATGGGGGAGGACATGATGGTGATGATGAAACTGTTTGCATGTGCGAAGAGGGTGACAATCATCAACCGGGCTTTCTATCATTACGGGCAGAGTAATTCAGGTTCATTGACCAAGACTTATTCGGCGGAACATATCCGGCAGGTGACAAACAATGTGCAGGAGGCGGAACGGTTTATTTCCGCTTCTTCCTATGCTGGTTTGCTGTCGGAATTTATTCCTCTCTTGAAGTTGAATATAAAACTCCCGCTTTTGATAACAGATGATGAATCCCGTTACAGGCAATGGACGGAGTGGTTTCCTGAAGCGAATGGATATGTGATGAAGAATAAACGCCTTCCGTTGAGGACGCGGTTGCTTCAACTGGCGGCTGTAAAAAGATACGATTTCCTGTTGAAGTTATACTATCGGTTTGTGTTCAAACTGGTCTATGGGGTTATTTATAAATAGTGCGGCAGACAGATAGAGGATGGTACGTTTGTTAGCTATGTTGTTTATATCAATGATTGTGAGCGGATATTATTTTCCGTTCAAATTTTCTTTTTTTCCTGTTGTAAATACCAAAGTGGTGCTGGCAGTTATCAGTATCCTGTTGGTTGTTTATCAAGGATGCCGCAAGCATGGAGTCACTATCTCGAAGGAACTAATGGGAGCCGTCGGAATTGTTTTTATTTTCTCCTTCATATGCTTGGTGGCTATTGACCAGAATAATACCGATGATTATGCTTACGTGACTTATTTCTTCTCATTTTTTACATGGTTGGGAGGAGCTTATACAGTATGTGCCGCGATTCGCTTGTGCCATGGAAAAGTGACATTGCGTTTGTTGATAGGCTATTTGTCATTTGTATGTGTGGCGCAGTGCATATTGTCTCAATTGATAGATCGTATTCCTGCATTCAAGATGCTGGTAGATACTTACATTGTACAGGGGCAGTCCTTCTTTAATGAGATAAACCGGTTGTACGGTATCGGAGCTTCATTGGATCCTGCCGGTGTACGGTTTTCCGTTGTATTGCTTCTGATAGCCTATTTGTTGTGTGAAGACCCTGTTGTCAGGCAAAGCCGGAAGAGAATAGCTGTTTATCTGGTTTCCTTTTTTCTTATCTCGATTCTGGGAAATATGATTTCGCGGACTACTACTGTCGGAATGGTAATGGGATTGGCCTATATCATGTATTCAACCGGATTTTATCGCCTGGTCATACCAGCCGATACTATCAAGTTCTATTCTGTTTTCGGAAGTTTGCTGGTTTTATTTGTGGTCGCGGGCATCTATCTGTATCAGAACGACGATGGATTTTATCAGAGCATACGGTTTGCTTTCGAAGGTTTTTTCAAATGGGTGGAAAAAGGTCAATGGCAAACGGACTCTACTGATAAACTGAAAGCTGTCATGTGGATTTGGCCGGAGAATTTCAAAGGTTGGATAATCGGAACAGGCTTGTTTGACGGTTGGGTGTATAGCACGGATATTGGTTATTGCCGCTTTATATTGTATTGCGGATTGACAGGTTTCAGTGTTTTTGCCCTGTTCTTTGTTTACAATGCCCGGGTATTCTCCCGTAAATTTCCGTCATTTCGTTTATTGTCTGTTTGTATGCTGGCCTTGAGCTTTGTTATCTGGTTGAAAGTAGCAACCGACCTTTTTCTCATTTACGCATTGTTTTATTGTCTGGACTGGAAAGAAGAACAGGATTCCGAACCATTACTTGAATGAAAATAGCTTATTGTATAGCCGGAACCTATAACTCCGGAGGAATGGAACGGGTATTGGCAAATAAAGCCAATTATCTGTCCGGTCGTGGTCATGAGGTAGTTATCATCACTACGGAACAGCGTGGGCAATCGCCTTTTTTTAAACTGGATGAACGCATACGATGCCATGATTTGGGAATTAATTACGAAACAAATAATGGAAAATCACTCTTGAATAAAGTTATCCGTTATCCGCTGAAACAATGGAAACATAAAAGACGCCTGACAACCACTCTGAAACAAATAAAGCCTGATATTACCGTTTCCATGTTCTGCAATGACGCTTCTTTTTTATGGAAGATAAAAGATGGCAGCCGTAAAGTGCTTGAAATTCATTTTTCACGTTACAAACGTATGCAATACGGGCGTAGGGGGCTTTGGAAAATCGTAGACCGATGGAGAAGCCGGAGGGATGGGAATACAGTGAAGAAGTATGACCGCTTTGTTGTACTGACACATGAGGACAAATCCTATTGGGGGGATTGGCCTGATATTGCGGTTATTCCGAATGCGCTCACATTTCCTGTAGCCCGGCCCGCGCTATTGGATAATAAAAGAGTGATTGCTGTCGGCAGATATAGTTATCAGAAAGGATTTGATTACCTGATTGACGCCTGGGCTATAGTCCATTATTTTCAGCCGGAATGGAAGTTGGATATTATCGGCGGCGGTGAATGGGAGGAACGCCTGCAACGGCAGATTGATGAAAATAAGCTCAATCATTGTGTACGTTTGAAACCATCTACCGGCCATATAGAGAAAGAATATGAACAAGCTTCCATACTGGTAATGTCTTCCCGCTATGAAGGTCTGCCTATGGTACTGCTGGAAGCGCAGTCTTTCGGATTGCCGATAGTCTCTTTTGCTTGCAAATGCGGCCCTAAAGATATAATCACGGATGGAGAAAATGGCTTTTTGGTGCCGGAAGGAAGCCTTCCGACATTAGCCGACCGGATTCTGAGATTGATGGAAGAAGAGGAATTGAGAAAACGGATGGGGATGCGTGCATTCGCCTGTTCCAAGGCTTTTTCGGAAGAACGGATTATGAGGCATTGGAACGATTTGTTTTATGAACTGGTTTCCGGAAATGCATAGGGGAAGAAGAACAATCGTGGTTTCGGCGGTGAGTTTGCGCAAAGGAGGTACGCTGGCCATTCTCAGGGATTGCTTGTGTTATCTTTCTACTTTAGCGGATAGCGGTGAATATCGTGTGGTTGCGCTGGTGCATAAACGGGAACTGGCGGACTATCCGGGGATAGAGTATATCGAGATGGCGGACATCATTAAAGGATGGGGACGTAGGCTGTGGTGTGAATATGTAACGATGCGCCGGATTTCAAAGAAATTGGCTCCTGTATATCTTTGGTTGTCCCTTCACGACACAACCCCCGCAGTGATAGCGGAACATCGGGCGGTCTATTGCCAGACTTCATTCCCTTTTTACAAATCTTCCTGGAGAGATTTCCGGTTTGACTATAAGATCGTGTTATTCGCTTTGTTCACCCGTTTTGCTTACCGGATCAACGTCCGTCGGAATGACTATTTGATTGTTCAGCAAGAATGGTTACGGACAGGATTCAGCCGGATGTTGGGAGTAAAAAAAGAGAAGTTTATAGTATCTCCCCCCGAACGCAAGGATATACAGGTCGTTGCCGGGAATATCCAACTCCCTTGCTTTACATTTTTTTATGCTTCTACCCCTGATTGCCACAAGAACTTCGAACTGTTGTGTGCGGCCGCCAGTCTGTTGGAGCGGGAAACGGGGACGGGTAAGTTCAAGGTTGTGCTGACTGTGAGTGGAAAGGAAAACAGCTATGCGCAATGGCTGTACAAGAAGTACGGAGAAGTGGATTCCATTGACTTTGCGGGATTTATGAGCAAGGAAAAACTCTTCGGTTACTATAACGCGGCGGATTGTCTGGTATTTCCTTCGAAAATAGAAACATGGGGCTTGCCCATTTCCGAATTTATGGTGAATGGCAAACCGATGCTGCTGGCTGATTTACCTTACGCGCATGAGACTGCCGCAGGAGGGAAGGCTGTCGCTTTCTTCAGCCTGTCAGCTCCGGGAATATTGAAAGGGCAGATGCGGAAACTACTGGAAGGGGATTTCTCTTTTTTGAATCCCGTACCGGACTTTGGGAAGCAGGAACCGGCTGCCTGTTCCTGGGAAGATATGTTTGATATTTTATTGGAAAGGTCTTTTATATCATAATGAAAATTCTACAAATTGGTAAATTCTACCCTATTCGTGGCGGTATAGAGAAAGTGATGTTTGATATCATGACGGGGTTGTCACAGAAAAATGTCTATTGCGATATGCTGTGTGCGTCGGCGGAAGGGCAGTTGCCCGAAGATATCAGGCTGAATGAATACGCCCGGATATTGTGCGTGCCCACATGGAAGAAAGTGGCGGCGACCATGCTGTCTCCTGCCATGATATTCCGGTTGCGCAAGATACACGAAGAGTATGATGTGATCCATATTCATCATCCTGATCCGATGGCGTGCCTTGCTTTGTTCCTGTCCGGGTATAAAGGACGGGTTGTGCTTCACTGGCACAGTGACATCTTGAAACAGAAGATGCTGCTGAGGTGCTATCGCCCCTTGCAGGACTGGCTGCTTCGGAGAGCTGATGCGATTGTCGGGACGACATCGGTGTATGTGGAGGAATCTCCCTTTTTGCGGAAAGTGCAACATAAAGTTTGTAGTATCCCTATCGGAGTGGACGAGGTGAAACCCACCCCGGAACTGGTGAGGGAAATCAGGCGGAAATATGCCGGAAAGAGGATTATCTTCTCTTTAGGACGTTTGGTAGAATATAAAGGATATGAATATCTGATACGCGCCGCCCGCCGGCTGAATGATGATTGCATCGTGCTGATAGGCGGCAAAGGCCCGCTCCGGACATATTTGCAGGCATTGATCGAGAAGTTGGGAATCGTGGATAAGGTGAAATTGATAGGTTTTGTAGGGGATGAGGAACTGTCCGGTTATTTCGGCGCTTGTGATGTGCTTTGTCTGAGTTCTGTCCGGAAGACAGAGGCATTTGGTATCGTGCAGATAGAAGCCATGTCCTGCAGGAAGCCGGTAATTGCTACGGAAATCCCCGAATCAGGGGTGAGTTGGGTGAACGCGGATCTCTTGTCGGGCATAAATGTGGAACCGGAAGACCCGGAATCATTGGCTCAGGCGATAACTACACTTCTGGCTGATGACAGTTTGTACGGCCGGTTGTCCGAAGGGGCCCGCCAACGATATGAAACGATGTTTACCAAAGAATTAATGATAGAACGATGTTTGAACCTTTATCAGAAAATAAAATAATAAGAAGAGTATGAAAAAAAATGCATGTGCAGGATTGTTCTTCCTCGTATTGATACTGACGTCTTGTGTGAATACGAAGAAGATGGTGTATCTGGAAAATATGAGAGAGGATATTTCTTATCCGATGAACGCTCAGGTGGATATGAAAATTCAGCGGGATGACCGGCTTGGTATTGTAGTGAACTCCCGCAATCCGGAGTTGGCGGCACCTTTCAATATTTCTACCGGAGGAGGTTTTCAGGTGACGGATGAAGGGGAAGTCGCCGCTACCAATGCTCCGAAGCAGGAGAAAGGGTATCGAGTGGATTTGAATGGATATATCGAACTTCCGATTCTCGGAAAGATGAAAGTGGTGGATTTGACCCGCAAAGAGGTGGGGGATATGATAAGGGAACGGTTAATCAGCGAAAACCTGATTAGTGACCCGTTGGTGTTTGTGGATATCCTGAATTTCAAGATTACTGTAATGGGGGCTGTAGGAAGCCCGACCGTGTTGCAGGTAGAGGACAGCCGGATCACTTTGCTGGAAGCCATCAACCGTGCCGGCGGCTTGTCGGCGAATGCGACGATGGACAGGGTGGCGGTAATCAGGGAAGAAAATAATGAACGGAACATGTACCTGCATGATGTCCGTTCGGTGGATGTGTTCTACTCTCCCTGCTATTACCTGCGGCAGAATGATATTGTCTACGTGCAGCCGAAGTTTGCCGAGGCTACCGTGAAGGAACGGCGTACATTGGGCTTTTATACATTGCTCCTGAGTATTATTTCTTCCACCATTTCACTGGGCATATTATTGACGAAATAACTAACGATGGATGAACATGGAAAAACAAGTTAAGAAAATACTTGCCGAAGAAGATAAGTCGATAAATCTGGTCGATATTTTAATGTATCTGCTTTCCTATTGGAAATGGTATGTTCTTTCCATATTGATATGCGGCGGATATTTCTGGTATGACTATAGCAGGACACCGTTTGTGTACAGCCGTTCGGCGACGGTGATGATCAAGACTCCCGCCAATACTCCTTCTGCCATACGGCTGATCCGTAGCGGTGACTACATGGGGCAGGTCAATATGGCGACCGAGCGGCTGCAATTCCAGTCGAAAGCATTGATGCGCAAGGTAATCAGCCGTTTGAATGCGGACGTCAGTTATGCGGTGCGTGACGGCTTGCGTCAGAAAGAACTGTATATGGCTGCTCCCGTCCGGGTACATTTCCTTGTATCGGAGCCGGAAGCTGAATTATCCTTGCTCGTCACGCCGAAAAATGAACGGCAGGTCGAACTCTCGGACTTCTCGCGTGGCGCGGAAAGCAGGAAAACGGTGAATATAAATGATACGGTTGAAACTGCATTGGGCAGACTGGTCGTATCTGCTGCGGAGAATTATGATTCTTCCTGTTGGGGCAAACCGGTCAAGGTGAGCAAACAGGCGCGTGAGAAGATGGTCTATTTTTTCCTCTCTAACTTGTCAATCAAGCAGGTGAACGGGGATGTAGCCCTTCTGAATATCATGATGGATGATTTCTCGCCGTTACGTGCGGGTGATGTGCTGAATATGCTGATTACTGTCTACAATGAAGAGGCTATTGAGGACAAGAACCGGATTGCTGTCAATGCGGCACAATTTATCAGGGAACGGATTGAAATCATTGAAGATGAATTAGGAAGTGTGGAGACGGATATTGAGGTGATGAGAAAGGAGAGTGACTGGGGGGATATTAATACGGCGGCAAGCATGTATGTGTCGGACGGGCGGAAGTATGAATCGTCACTGAAAGAACTGGATACACAACTGCAACTGGTTTCCTTTATCAAGCAGTATCTTCAGGATGCCGCGAAGGAAGACGAGCTGATTCCCGGAGATATCGGGTTGACCGATGCTGTCATAGAAGGGCAGATTGCCCGTTATAACGAGGCATTGCTGAGGCGTAACCGATTGAGGAGCGGAAGCGGGGGCAACCATCCGGTAGTGCAGGAATTGACACGTTCCGTTGAAACTATGCGGCAGAATATTAACAGGTCGATAAATAATCTGGTGACCAGTCTGAAATTGAAGCGGACGGAAATATCCGGTCAGGAAAGGCTGGCACGCCGGAAAGTACGGGATGTACCGGGCAAGCAGCGTGAGATGCTTTCCGTTGAACGGCAACAGAAGGTAAAGGAGTCACTGTATTTGTTTTTGTTGAATAAACGGGAGGAGAATGCGCTCAACCAGTCTATGGTGGATAATAACGCGCGGATTATCGACTCTGCTTCCGGAAGTAATGCTCCCTTTTATCCCAATAAGTATAAGAAGTTGCTGTTGGGAGGCGGGATGGGAATACTCATTCCTACTGTCATTCTGCTGTTGATATTGATTGTGGATACGCGTGTGCGCAATCGCAAGGATATGGAGGCTGTGGTTAGCGCCCCTTTTCTGGCGGAGATTCCTAAAAGTGCGGAGAAGGTTACGGAGATAAATGACATCATGGTACGTGCCCGCGGGCAAGATGCGTTGTCGGAGTCGTTCCGTATTCTGCGTACTAATCTGGGATTTGTGGCATCGCAGTCGCCGGGGCAGAAGGTGGTGACATTGACCTCTTTTAATGTATCGGCAGGTAAGACTTTTGTGTCTGTCAACCTCTCTGCCAGCCTGGTGCAAGCCGACAAGAAAGTTATCCTGATAGACTTGGATTTGAGGAAAGCTACACTGAGTTTGATTGCTAAAGCCAGAGGCAATGGTATCAAGGAGATGGCACATTATCTATCCAACAAATCCATAAGCATGGACGATATCATCATGAAAGACGGGTTTGGCGAGGGAATCGATTTGATCCCCGTAGGGGTGATTGCTCCTAATCCGGCGGAGTTGCTGTTAAGTGGCAGGCTGGATGAACTGATCGGACATCTTCGGGAAAGATATGACTATATAATTGTGGATGGGGTACCGGTTGGGATGGTGGCGGATGTTTCTATCAGTAACCGTATTTCTGACGTGACCCTGTTTATTGTACGTGCCGGAAAGTTGGATAAACGCCAGTTGCCTGAACTGGAACGTTTGTATCAGGAACATAAACTGAATAATATGGCCGTGGTACTCAACGGTACGAAGCAGGGAAGGAGAGGTTACGGATACGGTTATGGCTATGGTTACGGCTATGGCTACAGCTATGGGAATGATGAGAAGAAAAAGAACTGGTTTTTTGGAAAAAGAAAGAAGGAGAGCGTATAAAGTGAGAGTGTTATCGGATTTTATGCTAGCGATAAAATGGAAAAAAAGCTCGTACTTTGCAATTGTAATTTGGTGATATTGGAAAATATAGTAAAAGGAAATAGTTTATGAGAAGAGTAATTGTATTGTGTTCTTTCTTTTGGGTGCTGGGTTTGAATATTTGCGCACAGGAAGACTTATCAAGATCTACTGCAACTACAACGACCATCGTCGAAAATCCCGATAAATATAAGGTGGAAACAAACAGGTTCTGGAGTAACTGGTTTGTAAGCGTAGGCGGAGGTGCGCTGATGTATTTCGGCGACCATAACAAGCAGATGTCTTTTGGTGACCGTTGGAGTCCGGCATTGGATGTTGCTTTCGGAAAATGGTTTACGCCGGGCATTGGTGTACGTGTGATGTATAGCGGGTTGACTATCAAAGGAGCCACTCAAAATGGAAGTCATTCCACTGGAAAGGTGTATGATGCGTCGCAGCGGCTGGAAGAACAGAAGTTTGACTTTATGAACATTCACGGAGATGTGATGTTCAATATGTCCAATATGCTTTGCGGTTATAATGAGAAGCGTCTATGGTCTGTGTCTCCTTATATTGGCGTAGGCTGGATCGTTACATGGGAAACTCCGCGTGCACGTAACTTCAATGCCAGTCTGGGGTTGGTTAATACGTTCCGCCTGAGCTCGGTGTTTGACTTGAATCTGGATGTACGCGGTACCGCAACCAAGGATGAATTTGACGGAGAAAGAGGGGAGCGTAAAGAGGAAGGCTTATTGTCCGTGACATTGGGGGTGACCTATAAATTTCCGCGGCGAACCTGGGGACACAGTACTGTCAAGACAATTACTTTTAGTGATGAAGAGTTGCGTCTTATGCGTGAACAGTTGAACGCTATGAATGAGGAAAACAGCCGTTTGAAAGACGAGTTGGTCGAAGCTTCCAACAAAGCGCCGGAGAGGGTGGTGGAAACGAATATTCTCGCAGCTCCTTATCTGGTGACTTTCAAGATTTCAAAAAGTTTCCTGAGCAACGAAGCGCGTGTGAATCTCGGTTTCCAGGCTAAATTAATGAAAGAGAATAAGGATGCAGTCTACACGATTATCGGTTATTGTGATAAGGGTACGGGCACTAAGGAGTTTAATCAACGGTTGAGCAAAGCTCGTGCGGAGGCTGTCTACGATTGTCTGGTCAAAGAGTTCGGAGTACCGGCTTCACAACTGAAAGTAACTTATGAGGGAGGTGTGGATAATATGTACTATGATGATCCGCGGGTGAGCCGTGCAGTAATAACGGTTTATCAAATAAATTATAAATGGGTGGAATGAGATGGGATACATTAAATAAACCCGCTATATATAAGATGTAAAAGCGTCTGTTGAAATTATGAAGTTTATCCTTATGGAATGCTTTGTAATATACCGTCTGTGAAGATAGTAACTATTGTTTGTTTTGTTTGTGTGAGCATCTTTCCCGGCGGGGAAAGGTGCTTCTATTATTTTTTCCGGCCGGAATTTGTCAGGGGCTTGACAAATGCGTTTTAATGTTGTATCTTTGTAGTTCATGAAAATGGTTTTCTGTCGGATAATAAATGAAAAAATAGATAAAAATGAATATGAAAATAGTATAATATAGTGACAATATGGCTCTCTCTTCTTGGCTTTCGTTAAGAGGTAGGGCATCTGATATAGGCTGAAGGCTGCGGATTCTATGGAATTCGCAGCCTTTTCTGTTATAAAAAATGAACATTAAAAACCGAAATTGCAATTTGAGAGTTTATAATAAACTTGGATACCGTTTATAATAAACTGCTCAAAAGTTTATTATAAATGCAGTATGTATTTGTGCATTAAGCTGTAAGTATTTTTTGCAAGAAAGACTTTTCTTATACGGAATCTTCTGAACTTAAGGTAATTATAGCGTACAAATGATGCAGTAGCATACTTTTACAAGATGGCGCGAAAGGCGTCCCTTTATCCTGCCCAGTTCTCCCTGTCGAGATTCCGGTAGCTGATAGCTTCTGCCAAATGTGAGGGAAGTATTTGTTCGCTTTCTTCTAAATCTGCGATAGTCCTTGCTACTTTCAATATCCGGTCATATGCACGGGCGGAGAGGTTGAGCCGTTCCATCGCGTTCTTCAGTAAGGCGAGGCCTTTGTCATCCGGTCGGGCGTATAATGATAATAACTTGCTGTTCATTTGTGCATTGCAATAGGTTCCGGGGAATCCGGCATAGCGTTTTTCTTGTATTTGTCGGGCTTTAATGACCCGTTCACGGATGGATGCGCTGGACTCTCCTCTTCGTTGGTCGGAAATCTTATCAAAAGGAACAGGAATAATCTCAATCTGAATATCAATCCTGTCGAGCAAAGGGCCTGAAATCTTATTCAAGTATTTTTGTACCTGTCCGGGGCTGCAAACGCATGCTTTGGTCGGATGATTGTAGTAGCCGCAGGGGCAAGGGTTCATAGATGCCACTAATGTGAAACTGGCAGGATAGTCTACGCTACTTTTTACACGTGAGATGGTTATTCGTCTGTCTTCCAGTGGTTGACGTAGCACTTCAAGTACATTTTTCGAAAACTCTGGGAGTTCGTCTAGAAATAAAATCCCGTTATGAGCCAGGCTTATCTCTCCCGGTTGGGGAAAGCTGCCACCGCCCACCATTGCAGATTGTGAGATTGTGTGGTGGGGAGATTGGAACGGACGTTGGGTTATTAGCGAAGAGTTCCGGTTCAATTTTCCGGCTACCGAGTGTATTTTGGTCGTTTCAAGGCTTTCTCCCAGAGAGAGTGGGGGAAGGATAGATGGTAATCGTTTGGCCATCATTGATTTCCCGCTTCCCGGGGCACCCACCATAATTATATTATGTCCGCCAGCTGCTGCTACTTCCAATGCCCTTTTTACATTCTCCTGCCCTTTTACATCAGCGAAATCAAATTCAAAGTTGCTTTGTCGGGTGTAGAATTCTTCCCGTGTATTGACGATGGTCGGTTCTAACTCACGCTCGTTATTGAAAAATTCAATGACTTCTTTGATATTGCTGACTCCATAAACTTTCAACTGATTGACGACAGCAGCTTCCCGCGCATTTTGTTGCGGGATGATTAATCCTTCAAATCCATCTTCACGGGCTTTGATGGCAATAGGGAGTGCCCCTTTGATGGGTTGTATGCTTCCATCGAGACTTAGTTCGCCCATTAACAGGTAACGGGGGAATTTTTCAGCGGAGATGGTTTCATTCGCACCCAGCAGACCGATGGCTAGTGGTAAGTCGTAGGCTGACCCTTCTTTGCGGATATCTGCCGGCGCCATATTGACTACCAGGTTACTGGTCGGCATTTTGTAACCATTGACTTGAAGTGCGGAAATGATACGCTGATGGCTTTCCTTGACCGCAGAATCCGGAAGGCCGACGAGATAGAACATACAGCCGCGCGAGCTGTTTACTTCGATTGTGATGAGTGTTGCATCAATACCTTGAACAGCCGCTCCGAATACTTTTATTAACACGTTTGGTTACTGGTTATTTTTTCTTTTTATTGTTTTGCTTTTCTTTTTCTTCCGCTGCGGAAACGACTTCCTCGATTTTCTTTTTCAATTCTTCTCCTGTGAGATTCTTGGCGAGAATCTTACCGTCTGCTGACAAAAGAATGTTGGCAGGTATTTGTTTGATGGAATATTGTTTGGCAGTTTCGGAATTAAGTCCGCCGAAGTCGCATACTTGTTCCCAGTCCAGCGTATCGCGTTTGATGGCATCTTTCCACTGCTCTTTGTCCATATCGAAAGAGATACCAAACATAGCTATATGCTTATTCTTTTTATACTTCTTATAAAGGGCTTTCAGTTCGCTGTTACTGCGATGATTGGAGATGCTGTCACTCCAGGAAGCCCAAAAGTTGATTAGCAGATTTTTCTTCTTGAAATCTTCGAATGAACGGGTGATCTTTATTCCTTTTGTATTGGACAGGCTGAAGAACGGCGCATATTTGCCGATTTCCGTTTTCTCGGCTTGTGATATGCTTTCATTCAGCCGTTCAATATAAAGTTTATCTTGTAATATACCAGTCATGACTTCAATCAGCTTCTTTATCTTATTGAAATCAGGAGATTCCTTTTGGACAAAATATTTATCTAACAGGTAGAGACTGACAAATGACGAATGATGCGTTTGTATGAACTCTTCCGCCTTTTCTTCCATGGCTTGTTCGGATGGACTACCGAGGGCATCCAGTTCCTTCTGAAAGGCTGTAAACTCTTCATTATATATGTTTCCGTCAATTGTCAGGACTTCAGGGTTACTAATATTCCCTTTAATCTTGATTTTGTTTCCTTTATCAAGGAATATTGGGTATTCAGTCTGGTTCCTGATGAGAAGAAAAGCTGAGGTGATAGTATCTATCGGGGCTGAATAAGAGAATTTGTCGTCTTTCACCAAAATAGTATCTATACGGTCGCGGATTTCGTCCATTCCATATAGGTAAAGCGTATCTGTACCCAATCCTTTGATTTCTCCGGTTATGCTCACTTCTTTTTGGGAAGTCTTGCCACAACCGAATAAACAGATGGCTATGAGGATTAAAATGCTGCTCTTTTTCATTGTTTTGATTTCTTTTCTGCGAAAGTACGGTTTTTACGGATAAAAAAAAAGAATTGCCCGTCATTTATAATGACAGGCAATTCTTAATATTTA
>OGJZ01000093.1_pt1 | contig 100012 bp, 77 predicted proteins | sample 1572321 | NCBI WGS metagenome assembly OGJZ01 (sample SAMEA2582086, study PRJEB24529) | metagenome | biome: Human gut stool | place: China | collected 2011 | reverse complement strand
AAGTAAAACTGTTCTCTTAATTTATTAGAAAGAGGGACATTTACTGAATATCCCTATAATATCGCTGTTAATTTCTCAAAGTATTCTCATGCCTTTGAGAAAAAATTCTCACCACGATGAGAAAAAATACTCATGCCTATGAGAATATTTTCTCATAGGCATGAGTATGATTATGCATTACTACAGTCTTCTATTCCCTTCTCATCATTCGCGGACGAACCACATAATAAGCCACTAAACTGGCAAGGATGGCACCCACCGAGTTGGCGGCAAAGTCCAGCCAGTCTCCTCCCCGATAAGTCGTGCAATATTCTTGCAGCAATTCCACACAGCCGCTGAACAGTATGGGACAGAGGAATGCCCCTACCCATGCGTGCCATAACGGTGCGTCATCACGACGATGCGCCCGCAGAAATTCCAGCCATAACATACCTGACATACCAAAGTACATACAGATGTGAACTAATTTATCTAAGTTAGGGATTTCATTCAAGTCCGTTTTAGGAGGTTTGAAGAAAGACAGATAAATCACAGTTAAGATGATAAAAAGTGAAATAGGATATTTCTTAATATAAGATAGCATATCTAAATAAAATTACGATTCCGGTACAAATATAACTATCATTTTCTATATTTGCATTTTAATACGTACATTTTATAACGATTTGTAAGACAAAACAAGATTTATGACGAAAATTGATAGAGCGAACTTCGGAAGTAAATTAGGCGTAATACTTGCTTCCGCCGGCTCGGCAGTAGGATTGGGAAACATCTGGAGATTTCCCTATGAAACGGGTAATCACGGTGGCGCAGCCTTTATACTGATCTATTTAGGATGCGTTTTTCTTTTGGGACTTCCCATTTTGATTGCCGAATTCCTAATCGGACGCCGTTCGAGGGCAAATACAGCGGGAGCCTATCAGAAATTAGCTCCCGGCACTCATTGGCGCTGGGTGGGACGCATGGGAGTCCTCGCAGCTTTTCTGATTCTCAGTTATTATTCCGTAGTGGCAGGATGGACGCTGGAGTATGTGTATGAAGCTCTTACGAACGGCTTTACGGGTAAGACTCCCACAGAATTCATCTCTTCCTTCCAGCAGTTCTCCAGCAGTCCGTGGCGACCGGTCTTGTGGTTGGTTCTGTTTCTGTTGGTTACTCATTTTATTATTGTCAAAGGCGTGGAGAAAGGTATCGAGAAATCTTCCAAGATCATGATGCCGACTCTGTTCATTATTATATTGATACTTGTAATCTGTTCGGTTACCCTGCCGGGAGCTGGTGCGGGTATCGAGTTTCTGCTGAAACCGGATTTCAGCAAGGTGGACGGAAATGTATTTCTGAGTGCGATGGGACAGGCTTTCTTCTCCCTTAGCCTGGGGATGGGATGTCTCTGCACCTACGCTTCTTATTTCAGCAAAGAAACCAATCTGACCAAGACAGCATTCAGCGTAGGGATTATAGACACGTTTGTAGCAGTATTGGCAGGCTTCATTATCTTTCCGGCCGCATTCTCTGTAGGGATACAACCGGACGCGGGTCCGAGCCTTATCTTTATCACACTGCCCAATGTATTCCAGCAGGCATTCAGCGGAGTACCGATATTGGCCTATATCTTCTCCGTCATGTTCTACGTATTGCTTGCCATGGCAGCACTGACTTCCACCATTTCCCTGCACGAAGTGGTCACCGCTTATCTGCACGAAGAATTCAACTTCACACGCGGCAAGGCAGCCAGACTGGTGACCGGAGGATGTATCTTCTTAGGTATCCTTTGTTCTTTGTCGCTCGGAGTGATGAAAGGATTCACCATCTTCGGATTGGGAATCTTTGACTTATTCGACTTTGTCACGGCTAAGATCATGCTGACACTCGGCGGTCTGTGCATTTCCATCTTTACCGGATGGTATCTCGACAAGAAAATCGTCTGGTCGGAGATCACCAATGACGGTTCGCTGAAAGTTCCCGTATACAAACTGATCATCTTTATATTAAGATATATTGCACCGATTGCCATCTCTCTGATCTTTATCAATGAGTTGGGACTTATCAAACTATAATGTGGAAAGACTTTTTTTATTTTACTAAAACCGAACGACAAGGCATTATCGTCCTTGTCGTTCTTGTTATAGGGGTATACACAATCCCCGCACTCTTGCAAGCTTTCTCCGGACCGGAGAAAACCGACCCGGCTGAACAGGCGAAATCCGAAAAGGAATACAATGAATTTATCTCTTCCATGAAAGAAGCAAAGCAGGACAAGAAATATCCGGTTTTCAGAGACAGGTATTTATCGCCCACCTATCCGAAAAAAGAAATCAGACCGGCAGCGTTCGATCCGAATACCGCTGACTCCGCCACTTTCCTCAGCCTCGGCTTGCCTCCCTGGATGGCGGGCAATATTCTGCGATACCGCAGAAAGCAAGGCAGATTCCGGCGTCCGGAAGACTTTCGGAAGATATACGGGTTGACGGAAGAACAATACCGGACTCTTCAACCGTATATACGCATTGCCGAAACACCGGTTCTTCAAGATACCAGCCGGATATTAGTAGTACAAGCAACCGCACCATATGATACTTTAATGAAATACCCGCCGGGCACTATCATCGACCTTAATCAGGCGGATACCACCGAACTTAAAAAGATTCCGGGGATCGGAAGCCGGATTGCCCGATCGATTGTAAACCGTCGCCGGTTATTGGGAGGATTCTATCAGATAGAACAGTTAGGGGAGATTCGGTTAAAAGCGGAAAAGCTCCGTTCGTGGTTCTCCGTGGATGCCGGAAAGATTCACCGGATCAACATCAATAAGGCAAGTGTAGAGCGAATGATGCATCATCCGTACATCAGCTATTATCAAGCCAAGGTCATTGCAGAGTACCGGAAGAAGAAGGGGAAAGTAAGAGACTTGAAACAACTGATGCTTTACGAGGAATTCACACCCGCAGATTTTGAACGAATAGCGCCTTATGTTTGTTACGACTAGAATCGTATTTGTTGTGATATATAAAAAAGATGCATTCCTATCACACCAGACAAGAATGCATCACACACAAACAAAACAAACACTCTACTGACATCTTCACAGACTTACGTAGAGAAGCGACTATAAATATATAGCTAAAAGATTGAACTCACACAATCTTCTAGTGATTTGGTATCCATTTTTAGAAGTTTGGTTTCCTTATTAATCTTTTTTAATTGTGCCATCCACCATATGTACCGTTCTATCGGTGATTTTGGCCAGTCCTTCATCATGGGTAACGATGACGAAAGTCTGTCCCAACCGGTCCCTCAGGTCGAAGAACAATTGGTGTAAATCTTCTTTATTATGTGTATCGAGACTTCCGGAAGGTTCGTCCGCAAGAATGACCGCCGGATGATTAATCAAGGCACGTGCTACGGCTACCCGTTGCTTCTCTCCTCCCGACAGTTCGTTCGGCTTATGGGAAGCACGGTCTGTGAGTCCCATGAAAGCCAGTATCTCCATGGCACGTTCGTTTGCTTCCTTAGACGATACTCCGGCGATAAATGCGGGGATCATCACATTCTCCAACGCGGTAAACTCCGGCAGAAGCTGATGAAACTGAAACACAAAACCGATATTCTTATTGCGGAAAGCGGACAGTTCTTTCTCCTTCATCCGGCTGACTACCGTTCCGTCAATCGCCACCGTGCCCGCATCCGGTTCGTCAAGCGTTCCCATGATCTGCAAGAGAGTCGTTTTTCCGGCTCCGCTAGGTCCTACGATACTGACGATCTCTCCTTTATTGATTTCCAGATCAATGCCTTTCAGCACCTGTAAAGAACCAAAACTCTTGGTTATTCCTTCTAATTTTATCATAATAGCTTCTTAGATTCGTTTAATGACATATTCCGCCAGATAGCAGCCGAAGACTGCCGGCATATAGCTGACCGTTCCACAGGTCGATTTCTTATTCCGTTCGTCATCCGTGAGCAATACCGCTTTCGGGTCCGCCTGTTCGGTACTGAATACGACAGGAAGTTTACGCTTTACTCCCATTTTCTGCAAACGCTTCCGCACCGCTTTGCTGAGTCCGCAGTGATAGGTATCCCAAAGGTCGGCAAAGCGAATCTGCGTAATATCGCTCTTCGCGCCTGCGCCCATGCTGGAAACAATCTTTATATGACGCTTCATCGCTTCATAGATCAGAAAGCATTTGGGGCTGATGGTGTCGATGGCGTCCACTATGAAATCAAACTTAGCGGAGTCCAGCAGTTCGGGGATATTCTCGTCTTTCAGATAGACGGGTAAAACGGTCAGTTCAATATCCGGATTGATGTCTTTGTAACGTGCCGCCAACACTTCCGCTTTCGGCATCCCCAGAGTGGAATGCATGGCAGGAAGCTGACGGTTCATATTGGTAGGCTGCACGGTATCCGCATCTACGATCGTCATCCTGCCTACCCCAGCCCGGCAAAGCATTTCGGCAGCATACGCCCCCACGCCTCCCAGCCCGACGACCAATACATGCGAAGCACGGATGCGCTTCATTTTCTCTTCTCCCAACAGGAGTTCTGTCCGTTGTTGCCAGTTATTTTCTTCCATCAGCTTTTCTTAAACCATTTATAAAACCATTTGCCCACCTTTTCATAATGCTGCGATTCGTTGTAACCACGCGGGTCGGAGAAAGACACAATCTCCTGCGGATCGCCGAACTGGTCAGGGTACAGGATAATCAGACTGTTGTTGGAGAAATACTTGCTCAGCTGTGCCGGCAGACGTTCAAAGGACGGATCATACGAGATAGACCCCCGACGGGCAGAGATGACAACGAATAAATGATCGTAGTTCACCTGTCCGGTCAGCAGCAGAAGATCACCCCACTCTTCGAGCAGAGAAAATTCGGTCGGGGTACCGCTGAATTTCTTCTTCACCAGTTGTTGCAGACGCATCAGTGTACGTTCGTTGGCAAAGAAATGCACGCGGCAGCCGAGAATGCTTCCCATCCGGCAGAAATGCTCTACCCATTTGGAAAAACCGGTTTCAAATTCGGCTTTGGGCGGAACGGCGATGATGATGCGGCGGAGCGTATTGACCGGCATCAGGAATTTGGCTATCATCACTTCGCGGTGAGTACCTTTCAGCAGGCTTTCGGCCAGGTGGCCAAAGAAAGAATCGACGATATTCGCCTTGCGGTGCAGACCGATCACTACATCCGTAGCCTCGTATTCCTTAATCGTATGTATAATTCCCGAAGCAATGTTCAGATCGTAGCGGCTTACCATCGTCACCGGCACATCGGCGGCGGCGGCAATCATGGCGGCTTTTTCGAGATTCCGTTTGCCTTGCAGTTCCTTATTCTCCGAGCTGTTATTGTCATTAATCACATTCAGGGCAATCATGCCATTCTTCTGCTTGGCATCCTTGATCACCAGGGCGAGATTCACCAGGTTCTCAATCGTTTCCGGATTAGCTACCGGAATCAGAATCTGCTCCATCGCTTTCTTGGCTCCCTTATCTTCGGGCTGCGCATCTTCGTTCAGTGCAAACCGGCGGGCGGAACGTTCCGTTACCAGCGAACTGATGACACAGGTGAAAAGGATCATCACGACCGTACCGTTCAGTACGTCATCATTGAGCAGACGCTCTCCGTTTTCCATGATAATTTCGTGCCCGATCAGCACCGCTGCCAGCGTAGCCGCCGCCTGTGCATTACTGAGTCCGAAGATCATGCTGCGTTCATTGGGCTGCATACGGTAAATCTTCTGCGTGATCCATGCAGCAAGCCATTTGCTGAAAGTAGCTACCACTGTCATGACTACCGCCACTTTCAATGCTTCGCCCCCCGTAAACAGGCTTCTGACATCGATAATCATACCGACACCGATCAGAAAGTAAGGAATGAACAAGGCATTTCCCACAAATTCCAGACGGTTCATCAGCGGAGAGACATGAGGAATCAAGCGGTTCAGGACCAATCCGGCAAGGAAAGCTCCCAAAATTCCTTCCATTCCTACAAACTCCATCAGTCCGCCTCCGAGGAAGACCATCGCCAGCACGAACACGAACTGCATCACGCTGTCGTCATACTTCCGGAAAAACCAGCGGCCGATGCGGGGGAAAAAGAAGATGATAAGGAAACCAAGGAAGGCTACTTTCGCAACGAGGAACACCCAGAACAGACCATCGACGGTGCCTTTAAACATTCCGCCAATGACGGCAAGGATGATAAGGGCAAGAGTGACCGTAATGGCCGTACCACCGATAGTAATATTGACACTGCGCAGACGGGACAATCCGTAACGGCTGATAATAGGATAAGCAATCAAAGTGTGAGAAGCATACATACTGGCGAGCAGCACTGCGGTAAGGAAACCGTATCCAAGCATACTCATACTGCTCCATATTCCCAACGCCATAGGAATCAGGAAGGTAAGCAAGCCGAAGACGACGCTTTTCATCCGGTTTTTCTTGAAGTCCTCCATGTCCATTTCGAGTCCGGCAAGGAACATGATATAGTAAAGTCCTACTTTACCAAACAGTTCGAAGCTGCTGTCACGGTCGAGCACATGGAATCCGTGTTCGCCGATCAGCACACCGGCCAGAATCATACCTATAATATGAGGTATATGAAGGCGCCCCAGAATCATCGGAGCAAAGAGAATGATAATTAGCACCAGAAAAAACACCCAAGTCGGATCGGTTATCGGTAACGCTAAATTGAATTCAAACAGGTTCATAGGTCCGTGGTTTTAGGATTTCAATGCAAAGGAACAAAAAAGTTCGCAGAATCACAATGCGGGTATTATAAATCTCATCCTCCGGTTCATTTAAGTAGAAATAACAGCAACAATTGCAGAAGGATAGTTGTTGGAGATAAAAAGAAAACTTAACTTTGCATCCATCCCAATAAAATAAACGCATTATGGCAAAAGGAATCCCATACGGCATATCAGACTTCAGCAGGCTGATAGACCAAAATTATTATTATGTAGATAAAACGCATTTCATTCCTCAGATAGAAGAAATAGCCAACTACCTTTTCCTTATTCGTCCCCGGCGGTTCGGAAAGAGTGTATTTCTCACCATGATGCGTGCCTATTACGATATTTCACAGAAAGGCCGTTTTGAAGAACGGTTCGGCAATCTGTGGATCGGTAAGCATCCCACCCCGCTTCAAGGAATCTACCAGGTGCTCTATTTCGACTTTTCCAAAGCCAATCTGGGACGTGGAAGTCTGGAAGACAACTTCAACAATTATTGCTGCATACAGTTGAACGACTTCTTCAGCACTTATCGGGATTATTACCAAGGCGAGAAGGAACTGGAGCAAATCATCGCTTCTACCGAAGCCTCTACAAAGCTGCATTGGCTGGAAGCCACCGCCCGCCGCCTGGGGCATTTGCTCTACCTCATCATTGATGAATATGACAACTTTACGAATGTCATCCTGAGTGAACAGGGGAAAAACCTTTTCCGAGACCTGACCCACGCCAGCGGCTTCTACCGCGAATACTTCAAGCAGTTCAAGGGTATGTTCGAACGCATCTTCCTGATGGGGGTAAGTCCTGTCACGCTGGACGACTTATCCAGCGGATACAACATAGACTGGAATATCAGTGTGGACCCGCACTTCAATATGATGATGGGATTCAGCGAAACGGATGTACGGGAGATGTTCGGCTATTACCAGAAAGAAGGGGTGCTGAAAGGAGATATAGATGCCATGATTAATGAAATGAAACCGTGGTATGACAATTACTGCTTTGCAGAAGCCAGCTTGAAGACCGATCCGAGAATGTTCAATTGCGACATGACGCTATATTATTTGCGTCACCGGGTTAATTTCGACGCATCTCCCAAGGAATTGGTCGACAAGAATATCCGTACGGACTACAGCAAGCTGAAAATGTTGGCACGCCTCGACCATGAGAATGTGTCGGGGGGAGACCGCATGAGTACGATTGAAGAGATAGCTGCCAAAGGAGAGATACTGGTAAACCTCCACACATCTTTCCCGGCAGAGAAGATTGTTGAAACAGACAATTTCCGCAGCCTGCTTTATTATTATGGACTGCTTACAATGTGCGGCACACGTGGAGACCGTATTGTGATGTGCATTCCTAACAATTGCGTCCGTGAGCAGTATTTCGGATTCCTTCGGGAATACTACCAGCAGCGTAAGGAAGTATTCTTGCCTCACTTAAAAGATTTAATTGACGACATGGCCTTCGACGGACAATGGCGCCCTCTGTTTGAGTACATAGCCCTTGCCTATAAAGAAAACTCCGCCATCCGCGATGCCATCGAGGGAGAACACAATTTACAAGGTTTCTTCAAAGCATACCTTGCTCTTGCTTCTTATTATCTGGTTCAGCCGGAATTGGAGATGAATTACGGATATTGTGACTTTTTCCTCCTGCCGGACAAATCCCGCTACCCGGACACGGCGCACAGTTATATTCTGGAATTAAAATACCTCCCGCGCACCGCCACCGATAAAGAACTGGAAGAACAGGCGGAAGAAGGCAGAGGGCAACTAAAACAATATAGCAGGGATAAAAAGGTAACGACTATCAGTGAAGGGACTGCATTGCATTGCATTTTGCTCCAATTTAAAGGATGGGAATTGATAAAATGTGAAGAAGTATCTCCAAAATGCTGATTATATGATAAAATGTTCTAATTTTGCAGCGATTAACCACATTATTCACATTTAACAAAAGAAAAAGATGAAAGTAGCTATTGTTGGCGTAAGCGGAGCCGTAGGACAAGAATTCCTGCGCGTGCTCGATGAGAGAAACTTCCCGATGGACGAGTTAGTTTTGTTCGGTTCTAAACGCAGTGCCGGAACAACCTATACTTTCCGCGGTAAACAGATCGAGGTCAAACTCTTACAACACAACGATGACTTTAAAGGAGTAGACATTGCTTTCACTTCTGCCGGTGCAGGAACATCCAAGGAGTTCGAGAAAACAATCACCAAATACGGTGCTGTGATGATCGACAACTCCAGCGCTTTCCGTATGGACACTGATGTGCCTTTGGTAGTGCCCGAAGTAAATGCCGCAGATGCGTTGGAGCGTCCGCGTGGCGTCATTGCCAATCCTAACTGTACAACTATTCAGATGGTAGTTGCACTGAAAGCCATCGAACAGCTTTCTCATATAAAAACCGTGCACGTATCTACTTATCAGGCTGCCAGCGGTGCCGGTGCTGCCGCTATGGATGAGTTGTACGAACAATACCGTCAGGTATTGGCCAACGAGCCTGTGACAGTAGAAAAGTTTGCTTATCAGCTGGCATTCAACCTGATTCCGCAGATCGACGTGTTCACAGAAAACGGTTATACCAAAGAAGAAATGAAGATGTACAACGAAACACGCAAGATTATGCACTCTGACGTGAAAGTCAGTGCAACCTGCGTACGTGTCCCCGCACTTCGTGCTCACTCTGAAAGCATTTGGGTGGAAACAGAACGTCCGATCTCGGTAGAAGAAGCCCGCGAAGCATTTGCCAAAGGCGAAGGTCTCGTTCTTCAGGACAATCCCGCCGAAAAGGAATATCCGATGCCGTTGTTCCTTGCAGGCAAAGACCCTGTGTACGTTGGACGAATCCGTAAGGACCTTACAAATGAAAACGGTCTGACATTCTGGATCGTTGGCGACCAGATCAAGAAAGGTGCTGCACTGAATGCTGTACAGATCGCTGAGTATCTGATCAAGGTAAAGAACGTATAATATATATAGATAAAATGAAATAAAGGTCGGCTTGCTACACGACAATCGTCGCAGTGCAAGCCGATCTTCTTTATTATCCATACCGATCATTTCATGTACCCATATTTTCTATGAAAAAAACTATATCATATTAATTATGTACCGAATTGTATATAAAAAAACACCGAATTGCAATTCAATAGTTAATATAGGACCATATTATCTTATTAGTATAGTACTTTTGAAACGACACTCTTCAATACTAATAAAATATGATAAAGTATGCATGTAGATGATTTAAAAATAGTAGTTTCATGTCCTATAAAAAATGATAATGAATATCTGATTGAATTTGTGGAGCATTATTTGAATTTAGGATTTAATGCAATATATTTATACGATAATAATGACGATGACTCAATAATCCCATCGGAAATATTAGCCTCTTATATCAATAAAGATAAAGTCAAAATTATTAATTATAGAAAGCAAGTCTTTAATGATGTTTGGCACAGAAAGGATTTCTTTTCTTCTTATGACTTTGATTGGGTCCTTTTTGTCGATGATGACGAATTTTTGGAATTAAAACATCAAGAAAATATAAAAACATTCTTAGCTAGATTTGATGAAAACGCTACAAAAATAGCCTTTAATAATCTGCATTATGGGGATAATGATAAACTATATTATGAGGATGGAAATGTTCAGGATCGTTTCCCTCGACCTTTATCTTTAAATTCAGGAACAAAGAATTACAAATTCAATTGTGCAGTAAAATCCTTATTAAAAAAAGTCGAAATTCAAACGATTCAAACGATCAATGCACATACATTGATTGATCACCTCCCATATTATAATGCTGATAATAGAATCATAAATATGAGAAGCTTTTGGCGAATGGACGAGGCAGATGTATCCTACGGCACAGCTTATATCAAACATTATTGTACAAAATCCTTAGAAGAATTTGTAAAATGTAAAATAAAGAGAGCCATGAGTAATAATATGGCTTATAATGAACGATTTGATATTAACTCATATTACTATATGTATAATGAAAGAACAAGAAAAAAAGATGAATTGTATAAGCTATTTAGAGAACAATATCTTTCTTAATTATCTACATTTAATGTAATTCTTTCATCTTTATTATAACTTTAAAAAAATCCATCAATGCGGGAACATAGGTATCAAAAACAAATAGTTCGCGTTCTTTCATTATATGATGAGTTAACTCTGCCATTCTTTTTGTATTTCTTAATGTTTCAACTAGTTCTTCAAGAGTACTAAATGATATGTTACAATCAAAAGTATCGGCTATTCGCTGTGTTGCAACAATATGCCCAGAGTTGTTTCTTTGAATCATAGGTAGACCGGCAATAGCAAAAGTGTTCATTTTGGCAGGAATATTTAGATCATCCCACGACGTTCGCACTAATTCATTATAATTTTTGCTTAGAAAACAGTGTGATAATCCTGCATCATACTGTGAGTACTCTGTAACCCAATCTTTAGGAGAACAATAACCATGCACATGGAAGTAAGTAGGATTTGCCTGTTGAGCACAGTGTACAAGTGGCGAGTTTGAGCCATAAGAATGGATGTGTATTTTCTGTTGACACAAATAATTAATATCTCTTAATGATAATCCGACCAAACGTCCGGAGTTTAAAATATGTATTTCTCCGTCGGTCTTTGATAATTTTGAACAGAAATTATTATTAAGATATTTACCGGAAGGTAAATCTCCATCCAAAATAAAAGAAGTTTCCCTGTTTGGGCACGATATATATTGCTCAAACCAAGCCTGACATTCTTCATTAATGTATATCTGACCGTCAGACAAAGTATATAAGTCCATTAGTTTATCCCATAAATTACGATATTGGCATACATAAGGACCTTCTTTAAAATGCCAAACAAAAGGTATTTCTTTTGTGTTCATCAGCACCTCATGAGCTAGGGGTACACTCATATAGTTTAATAATCCATATATAATATCCGGCTTTATTTTTTTTATCTCCGACTGCCATTCGGTTAGAGATATATCCGTTATACCAGCTATAGGACCAATATTACTCCACAAAGGTTTTTCTACCCATAACCCAAACAAATCACATCCAGCATCTTTTAATGCTAAAATACGGTCTGGATTATGACTAAGTTCACCGACTAATAATATCTTTAAAGGAGTTTTTATTGAATCAGCGATATCACAAACTTCAGCATTTTTTTGATGCTTATCTATATTCCCAAATAGAAATTTTCTTTCTAATAAACAAATTTCTTCTTTTTGAATTTGCTCTTTAAAAGAATAAATGCTCCAGCAACAAGTCAAAAAATTAATTGATTTAAAGCCCCCTAGCATAACCAATTTACTCCAATACATTCTATAATAATCTTTGGATATCACGTCAGTACAGGTTTCCCATTTTTCTGAAGTATTGCGATGCACTGTCTGTACTAGTTGTAAAGGAGAACTGCAGAATAGATTACAGATTTCATATCTTTGCGCATTGATACAATTCTGTTTCATGAAAGAATCCTCTATTTTAGAAGATGCCTTTGTAAAAGTTAGAAACAAATCCAAGTCATTATCATATTCTTTTTTATGTATCAACAAATGGTCTTTATAATAATAATCATCAGAAGGAAGATAAGCGATTAAATCATATTTGGCAACTTCAAGACCTCGGTTTATAGAATAGCCTATCCCTTGATTCACCTCATTTCTCAAATATCTGATATGCGAATTTCCAAGAAAATCTTGAATATACCTTTCTGTACTATCAGTACATCCATCATCTATAATAATTAATTCCCAACATTTATAAGTTTGTTCCAAGACACTCAGTATCGCTCTTCGTATAAAATGAGCTTGATTGTAAGTCGGCATGATAATTGAGAACCCTTCCATTATTATTCTATTTCTTAAGTTGTTTAAACAATTCCAACGCTTCTTTGATAATCTGATCCATATTCATATATCGATAAGTTCCCAAACGTCCTGCGAAAAAGACATTCTGATCAAGAATTGATCGCATTTTGTATTCTTTGTAAATACTTTCATTACGTTTTGTATTAACAGGATAATACGGTTCACGCCCTTTGTGCCATTCTTGAGGATATTCTTTTGTTATAATTGTATTTGGAGTACATTTACCTTCAAAATGCTTGTGTTCGATTATTCGCGTATAAGGAACCTCTCTCTCCGTATAATTTACGACAACAGAGCTTTGAAAGTCTTCCATATATATTGTCTCCGTCTCAAAGCAAAGAGAACGATATTCAAGTACTCCACAACAATAATCATAATATTCATCAATCATTCCAGTAAAAATCACTGTCTCTGCTAGTTTACTCAAATCTCTATTTTGTATAAAATCTGTATCCAACATCAGTTCACAAGTCCTGAATGCGTTAACAAAAAGAGAATTATATCCTCCTATTGGTATGCCTTGATAAAAATCCTCAAAATAATTATTATTAAAGGTGAAGCGTAAAGGGAGCCTTTTAAGTATAAACGCCGGTAACATGGTTGCCTCCTGTCCCCATTGTTTTTCTGTATATCCTTTGATTAATGTCTCGTAGATTTCACTGCCAAAAGTACTCAAAGCATATTCTTCCAAATTATCATTTTTCAATGGAATTAATTGTTCTTTGATTCTCTTTTGTGCCTCTACGGAAGTCTTAACTCCCCATAATTCATAAAATGTATGCATATTGAAAGGAAGATTGTACAATTTCCCTTTATAACAAGCTAATGGAGAATAGACAAACGGCTTAAATTCACATAGGTTATACACATAATCCCATATATATTTATTATTGGTATGAAAGATATGTGGTCCGTAACTATGAATATCAATACCTGCTATATGATCACAATACATATTCCCTCCTAAATGAGAACGCTTATCAATAACCAGACATTTTTTCCCTATACGTGAAAGTTCATAAGCTAATATTGCATTAAACAATCCTGCTCCTACTAATAAGTAATCATACCTTTTCATATTCATGTATTCCACCAATGATTTATTCCCTATTTGATATTTGATTCAGAATATTCAATCCTTCCCATGCCAGTTCAGAAAACGTCAAAGGATATTGGGCTATTTCCTCAATGATACTCATCGATGAATATGGACTAAGTTCATTTTTCAGTTCTAATAGTCCAGATAAATTAAGAATATTTTGCTCTTTTCGAACATGCATATACAGTGATTGCATCAAAGATGAAGCCCTACTGCCACCTCTCAACAAGTATTTATCAAAATCTTCCAATAAATCATCAGAATCACTTTCAACAAATTGTTGTGCAAGCAAATACTCAATGCCAATACCCACACTGCTCAAAAGAGCATAACTATCCGAATGTGCAGACCTACTAACAGCTTCTATAACTAAGTCTAAAAGAGAATCTGCTACATCCTCATAAAATGATTTATCAACGTATCTTCCATAATGATAAAAGAATAAGATGACTCCCATTTTTCCATTCCAAAGACCAAGCTTATCAATATGCTGAATATTTATAAGCAAAATATTAGCAATCGATTGCAATTTAATGTGGCCGTTCTTTTCCATCTGAATTAAAATTTTATCGGATGATATAACATATTATCTATACCTTTTCGGGTTATTGCTTCTTTATTAAATACCGGTCTGTATCTCATCGTAGATTCAGTATACCAATTGTTCAATTCAGAATTGGATAAATAACAAGGTATATTAAGTTCACACAGAGTGAATTCACTATTTCCTCCGAAATCATTAATCGTATATCCTAAGTAGTCTAGCACAGTGGGGATTACAACCTCATGGTGTCCTGAGTTTCGTAAGCTTAATACACCATCCAATGCCTTTAGCGCACGATTTGAAATACGATAAATCGGATTAAAAGACTTCAAATATCTATTTTGAGGTATTGATAATGTTTTAAATTGTACACTTTTCCACCAATCCCACTTTGGTCTTTGCGTATACCATTCGATATGTGATGAAATAAAATCAGATATGATCATTTCAAAAGGGTCAAAAAAGGATTCCCACTTTCCGTTAAAATATACATCATATTCAATGTTCCAATAGTATAAAAACTCAGGATGTTCCTTATAGAACTGAAGAACAGGAAAGTGATTGCTTCCCGGAATTATAGATTCTTCTATGGGTTCATAATTCAGTTCATTCAGAGTATCCACACTAAAGGAATAATATTTTACGTCAACAGGAATCTGCTGCAATTCCCCATCTTCAATCAATAAATATAATACCCCGATGTTTTTTGTAGCTAATTTTAATCTATAATATTGTTCCAAAACAAAATCCGTCAATTTATGAGTTGCGAATAAGAATACAGTTTTATTCATCATTTATTCGAATTTACAGACATTACTTCTGGATAACACAAATCTATAATCCCTATGCCGGTTATTCCATTTACAATTCCTATCGATATAGATTTATTCTCTGAAATTCCCTTACTTAAATTATCAATTTGTTCTTCCAAACCGTTCAAATATTGATGTAATATCTCACAACGTGTTTTATCAAATAAATGATAATTAGGATAATCGGCATTTAAATATTGGCTTGCCATTGAAAGTAGACACACCACTCCTGGCCATCCATGCATTATATTGATAGCATAAGGATCGACCTCTGATTTCAATTTATTAAAGTCAATTGAATATGCCAACACTTTAATATGTTGTTCCATTTCAATTGAATGGATATAAGTATTAATAGAATATAATGCCAGTAGCAACGACAGTCGGTGGCAGTGCATACTAGGTAAATAACTTCCTAAATATACCATCCATTGATTAACCATATTTATTATCTTCTCGTTATATAGATTTAAGTCCAAACTTTGGCGTAAAACAACAAGTAATGCTGGAAACTCCCATAAAAGATCAAAATGAATATCCTTAGTTAGCGATTGAAAATGGTCAGGAGCTATTTTATCTATTTTGTTTATCAAAACCTTAAACAATCCACAATTTATTCGATGGGCTACCGAATTACTACTTTCTGTGTTTTTTATGCGACTATTCAAATAGAGTAAATAGCCACATAAACCTTCATTTACTCCTAAAAGAGGTAGTCTAGCTTCGTAGACAGACTTAAAAATGACATTATCAACATCTTCCAGTATTTCTTCCGAATCTCCCTCATAATAGTTATTCTGAAGAAGATATTCAATTCCCCAACCTATTCCCGCCAATCCGTCCCTAAAGTTAGTAGAAGACAGCATGGTTTGTTTTTCCAAAATATTATTAAGCATCATATCAGCCGTTTCCTCAAACTCTGTTTGCCCGGTTTTTCTGTAAACCTGATATAAAAAGAGAGAGACTCCTACATTACCAACCAATAATCCGGATGCTTTCTCCTTGTCTATATTCAATAAGTAATCAGCAATTTCCTTAAACATCTGTTCCTACTTTTTTAGTAAAACGATTTGCAGCTTTGAATTCTCTCATTTTTATAACGTGCTGGTCAGGATGGTGCATATCGCTATTAATCCCCCTAGGGTGGCTAAGGTGAAATAAAGGACCGTCTATTCTTTTAATTCTATAGCCCATTTTCTCCCACCGACAATATCGTTCACCATCTTCCATACCCCATCCATAAAACTTCTCATTTTCCAACCCGGACTCCTTATATGCTTTCAGATTGCAGAAGAAAGCACCACCTACAGGTTTTGGGGGATACATTTGTTTCATTTTTTTCGTGTTATTCATAAGCAGGCTTATATCTTCTGACTCAAGATATAAGTTTCTAATAATGATTGACGTATCCAAGAAAAGCTTATCATAAGGATAAACAAAGTCTGCTTCTTGCAACCTAAGTAGATTCACAGCGTCTTTTATTTGATTTACAGGAGCTATAACATCCGTATCCCAAATAGAGACAATAGGAGTAGTTGTTTCTTGTATCATTTGATTAAGATAATGAGTCCTAAATAATATGGGATCATCATCTTGTTTAAATACATAACTTACCCTAGCATTGTCGAGTAACTTTTTTAAAAAGCCATTATCCCTATAAGAACATTCCCAAACTGTAACATTTGTATTAAAATGACGATTTAGAAATGTGATAGAGGCAATAATATTCTCTAATCGTTCTATGGAATCCAATCGAAGTATAATATTAAAGGTCACGTCCCAAAGGTCTATTTTTGTTTTCATATTCTATTGAATTATTTTCTTTCTGTAGTTGTTGTAGTATTTTCTTTCTTTGTTATATTAAACTGCTCATTCTGATTTTCTTTGCAATACTAATGTCCATCCTGCCTAGTCATTACATTAAATCCAAAAACACCTTTTAGGTCCATTAGATACTTATCAAAATCTTTAATACCTACATCCGTCATTGTAAAATAGAAAAAAACGTCTAACCCATTTCTCTCAATAACAACAACTCGTGTACGAGAATAAACTCCCTGGCACGCCTTTCCTTTCATATTATATGGATAAGTCATCATATAATCAGCATTAAAAAAAGACCTTGCTGTATCTTGAGGATAAATTGTCATCATAATCTTCAAATCTTCTATATCTTGTTCAGAAGCACTGGAATATGGCCTTCCATAATCAAAATCATGCTTGACACGATTATATTTTGATAAAGTATCTATTCCAAATGATTTCTTATTATACTTTATGATATCACCCAAATGAGCATTAATAGCTCCAGCAATATAAACGAAGAGTTTGCATTGCTTATCATGGCTTGTCAGAATTGCATGTATTAATCCTATTTTTTTAAAAGGGCAATCTTGCTCCTTGCAAGGAGACACAAGGTTGATATCATAAAAAATATCATATTGTGCTGATGGAATAAATTTCATATCAATTAGCTTTAAGTCTTCTTCAAATTGTGGAATAGTTCTCATATTGGTAGTATCCAATATCATTCGTGCATTATTTTTTAAAATAATCGTATCTTGTCCTCGTAGGTTCAAAGAAGTAGCGATAAATAATAGGGAAAAAATCAAATGTTTCATGTTTTAATTCTTATTGAAATCCAACTGAATTTAATTACCTACTACTCATTGTTTTAGGTATTAGGGTTTTCATGTTTAACAAGGTAGAGCGAATCACAATCATCACTAAGTATACTGCCGCTACATAAACTTGTTGGATCATAATAGTAGTACACGATTCTCTCATCATCAGTTCTATAGAAACCACTTATAACTACAGCATGCCCTTCTTCATTGCTTTCACTCCCCACTGCAAAGACAGCCATAACTCTTTCTCCATTGCTGGTTTGTCCATCAGATCGTAATATGAAGGATTCCCCACTATTGACTTTACTTACATTAAATCCTCCATAGCCACCAATAGTCCCAACATCAGATATATCTACATTCCCATGTTCATCAGGCTCATATCCTAATCCTTGTTTTGTCCAATTATAGTAATCATTTGCCGAGTGTAGACTTCCATCAAGGTAATCAAAACAATTAAATACACAAGATTGCTTTTGTCCTCCAATATAAGCACGCAATTCCTCTTCATTCAATACCGATAACTCTCTTTCAATCAGAGGCAATCTTAATTTACTTAATTTTTTCATTGTATTTCTTTTTAATTCAACATTAATATCCTAAAATTATTCGTTTACACAAGCCAGATATTGAACTTATTTACTATTATCCCCAAAAACTTAACCAATCATGCAAATCAAGAAAATTCACCACAAGCACTTATACCTGTTAAGTTACCAAAGTGGCAATAACAGTACATCTAAATTCTGTTTTATCATTATCTTGTCTACTATTTAGAGAATAAAAAAACGCCTTTAAAATCCATTAAATATTTATCAAAGTTTTTAATTCCTTCATCAGTCATCATAAAATAGAAGAATACATCTAAGCCATCTTTTCCTGTTACAACAACCCGTGTACGGGTAAATTTATCTTGGTATTTTTTCCCTTCCATATTAAAGGGATAAACCATCATGTAATCAGCATTAAAAAGAACTGTTGCCGTATCATGAGGATAAAATGTCATCATCATTTTGAGGTCTTCTATATCCTGCTCGGTAGCACCAGGATATCCATACTTAAAATCAGTTTTAATACGATTATAAGTTAGTGAAGAGACATTCTTAAATAAACTTTTGTTTTTCCTTATTATCCCTCCATAACGGAGTCCATTAGCTCCAGATAAATATACAAATATATTACATTGTCCATCATGATTCTTCAAAATTGAATGTACTGTTCCCAATCTTCTTAAAGGACTCTTATAATCATCTGTAACATATATCATTCGCATGTTATCTGATAGATCGTATTGATCAGAAAGAGAAAAATTCAGACCAATAAGTTCTAAATCTTGTTCAAATTGGGATGATTCATTTTGAGCACTTAAATTAGTAAAACTACAGAGCAGTAATACTACTATATACAAATTCTTTCTTATCATTGTCTTTTCTTCTATTTAGAGAATAAAAAAACACCTTTAAAATCCATTAAATATTTATCAAAGTCTTTTATTCCTTGATCCGTCATTGCAAAATAAAGAAAAACATCGATTCCATTTTTCTCAATTGCAACTACCCGTACACGTGTAAAGTTATCTTCATACTTTTTCCCTTCCATATTATATGGATAGACCATTATATGGTCTGCGTTGAAAAGGGTTCGTGCTATATCTTGTGGGTAAAATGTCATTATCATTTTCAGATCTTCTATATCTTGTTCAGAGGGGCTAGAATTTGGTCTACCGTAATTTAAATCATGCCTAACACGACTATAAGTGGAAGAAGATATATCTCCAAACAATTCTTTATTTGCTTTTACCAAACCTCCATAACGAATTTCTCCAGCTCCTACTAAACATACAAAAATTCTACATTGTCCATCATGATTTTTCAAAATTGAATGTACTGTTCCTAATCTTCTTAAAGGATTCTTATAATCATCTGTAACATATATCATTCGCATATTATCTGACAGATCGTATTGATCAGAAGGAAAAAACCTCATATTAATGAGTTCTAAATCCTGTTCAAACTGAGAAGATTTATTTTGAGCACTTAAAATAAGAGAACTACAAAACAATAAAACAAATACAATAATGTTTCTCATGTTCATTTTTTACCATTACCATCTTTTACTAGAATAAAACACTGTCTATGAACTTCTTCCAGCTCGAAAAAAAGAAGATTTTCCATTTCTAGCGGTATAATCATCAAGCTGTTCTTGTGTTATCTGACCATAAGTTCTATTTTGTGGATCAAAATACTCCATAACACTGCCTTCATGCCTAGTAATTACAATCGCATGATATTCCCCGCTAGGACTTATCCCCATTCCCTCCATTAAATTAGGGTTGAATACAAAAATCTCCCGGCTACTACTGCCACAATCAACGCCTGAGCCGAAAAAGTAATTAAAACATTGGCGATTATCGCTACTGCTACCTGTAAAGCCATACTTATTTTCATTAAAAGTACTGCCACAATGCCCATAATATTCACGTGCCATTTCCATCGCATCGTCAGCTGAATAGTTCGAACCACAACTATTTATATAAGCTATGCATCTCCACCAACAATCATTAGGGTCATATCCTCCCATATATAAACGCAATTCCGACTCGTCTAAACATATAGCCTCTTTTTCCAGTTCTTTCAGGCTTATTTTTTTTAGTTTTCTCATATTATTGTAATTAGAAGTTAATACAAAGCTTTTATCAAGTAAATTAATTATATGAATCAAAGATAAAATCTAAATATCAACTTTTTCAATATATTTATTTCAAAGTTGCAATTCGGTAACTATTAATATACAATTCGGTCAATATCAAGCTTTAGTTTATATGCTTTAAATAAAATCATAAACTTTCTTTATCCATAAAACAAGGAATACATACTATCAATGTCTTATTATTAAGCATTACTAAATTAGATGAATACCCTCTAGTTTTATTCAAGTTTATATTCCTGCTTTGTGCAATTTAGCCAAAACAGTAACCGAATTGTATATTAATAGTTACCGAATTGCAAATCAACAATCAATAATTAATTATACTTCTACTTTGAAACCCTACATTTGCTATAGTAATAACTAACAGATTTATATAACCAATCCCATGAATCTAACAACTTTTCCTCATGAATTTCAGATGGATGCCAAAGATTGCGGTCCTGCATCTTTAATGATTATTGCAAAATTCTATGGGAAATATTATTCACTCCAATATTTACGGGATTTATGCGGCATAACCCGAGAAGGCGTATCATTTTTAGATATAAGCTATGCAGCAGATAAGATCGGATTAAGAACAGTTTCAGTAAAAGCAAGCATGCATGATATCGTAGATCGTATATCTTTGCCTTGCATCATACATTGGAATGCTAATCATTTTATTGTTGTATACAAAGCGAGCAAAACCAAGATATATGTATCAGATCCGGCAAAAGGACTCGTATCTTATTCACATGAAGAATTTAAAGATAAATGGTATAAAAAAGGAGAAGAAACAGGAGTACTAATGGCTTTGGAGCCGATGGCAAACTTCAAACAAATAGAGGCTAATGAGAAAATCGAACGTTTAAAAAGCTTCGAAAACTTATTAGGGTATTTCTTACCTTACAAAAAAGCATTCGGGATTTTACTGTTTATCATGCTCATGGCAACCTTGCTCCAAGCATTTCTGCCTTTCATTTCCAAGTCAGTAATTGACATAGGAATCCATACGCGCGATATCACTTTTATACAGATGATGCTCGTCGCTAATATTATTCTTTTACTAAGTGTCACATTATCCAATGCTTTGCGCGACTGGGTATTATTACATGTATCAACCCGAGTCAATATATCACTGATATCAGATTATCTGATCAAACTAATGAAACTCCCAGCCACTTTCTTTGAGAACAAATTAGTCGGAGATATTTTGCAGCGTGCCAATGATCATGAGCGTATACGTAATTTCGTTATGAACAACTCTCTAGGCATGCTATTCTCATCAATGACATTTTTGGTTTTCAGCGTCATACTCCTAATATATAACGCAAACATTTTCTTTATATTCATGGGAGGTAGTATCCTCTACGTTTTATGGATATTCTTTTTTCTTAAAATACGTAAGAAACTAGATTGGGAATATTTTGAATTAACCTCAAAAGACCGTAGCTATTGGGTGGAAACAATCAACAATATTCAAGAAATAAAAATAAACAATTACGAGGATACAAAGCGATGGAAATGGGAAGCGATACAGGCACGTTTATATCGCCTCAACATAAAAGTTTTAAAAGTAAACAACGCACAAATGCTTGGGTCACAATTTATAAATAATATGCAAAATATGGCCGTTACTTTCTTTTGTGCTGTAGCTGTCATAAATGGTGATATCACATTTGGTGTAATGATTTCGACACAGTTCATTATTGGCATGTTAAATGGTCCTATCACTCAATTTGTCGGTTTCGTCCAATCCGCTCAATATGCCAAAATCAGTTTTATGCGTATCAATGAGATACACCAATTGAAAGATGAAGATGAGATGGCATCTATCATATCCAACAATATAACCTTGCCTCAAAACAGGAATTTGATAGTAAGCAACCTCTCTTTTCAATATTCGCCCAATGCACCTCTTGTTCTCAAAAATCTCAATTTTATAATACCGGCAGGCAAAGTCACTGCGATTGTAGGAGATAGCGGTTGCGGTAAATCAACTCTACTCAAACTCTTGTTAAGACTATACATGCCTTCTTATGGTGAAGTCTGTATTGGAAACATGAATATAAATACAATAAGTCTCCGACAATGGCGAGCGAAATGCGGATGTGTCATGCAGGATGGTAAGGTATTCAATGATACCATACAAAACAATATTGTACTAAATGACGAGGACGTTGATTATGAAGCTTTACAGCAAGCTACCCAAATAGCAAATATTGCTCAGGAAATTGAAAGAATGCCACTCGGTTATCAAACAACGATCGGAGAAATGGGAAGAGGACTTAGCGGAGGACAAAAGCAGCGTTTACTTATAGCCAGAGCACTTTATAAAAAGCCTGAATATCTCTTTTTGGACGAAGCCACTAATGCCTTGGACACCATTAATGAACAAAAAATAGTACAAGCTTTAAATTCTGTTTTTCAGAATAGAACAGTTATTGTTATCGCGCACCGATTGAGTACAATAAAAAAAGCCGATCAAATAATTGTCATGAAAGATGGCATAGTAGTTGAAATGGGCTCACATGACTCCTTAATGAAGAATAAAAGAAAATACTATGAACTAATTCAAAGTCAATATGATTTGGGAACGGAAAAATAAGGAAGTAATAGAGGGGAAAACCTCAAAAAGAAGTGAGGAAATAAACGACATTATCGACAAAATGCCTATGACGTTTGGGAAATGGGTTGCCAGAGCGGTAATTTTCTTCTTTGTATTATTGCTAACCATGGGATGGGTCATCAAATATCCGGATACAGTAACCGGACAAATAAAAATTAATTCGAACCTTTCTCCTGTCAGACTTGTGGCTAATGCATCAGGTAAGATGCAACTATTGAACATCACTCCACAGGAAAATGTAAAAGAAGGACAGTATATCGCAATTATACAGAATTCTGCAACGACTGCCGATGTTATTAGAATAAATAACCTCATCCATGCATTTGATCCCAACAATTTAAAAATGATCCTTCACGAAGAATTATTCCCAAAGAAAATTTCATTAGGAGAACTTAATTTGAAGTATTATGCATTTTTATCTGCTCTTGAGAGTTATAAAAGATTTCTTTCCGGCGACAGCTATAAACAACAAAAAAGAAATCTGCTTACTAATATCAAATGGCAACATATTACGGCAACAGAAAACTCCAACGGCATAAACATATCCCAAAAGAAACTCGATGTTACAGAAAAATGGTATCGTAAATATCAAACCATGAATAAAAAGGATGTAGTTGCAGGACATGACGTAGATAATACTCTGAATGATTTTTTATCTGCAAAGCTGAATTATCAAAATTTGAAGAAAGAGAATGCATCTATTCAGTTACAAATTGCTGAAAATGAGTATCAACTTAATCGCTTGGAAATAGAACAAAACGAAAAGGGCAGTCAACTACAGATGGAATTACTCACCACATACTATGATTTAAGCGACAACCTTAAGGTTTGGGAAAACAAATATATTTTTAAGGCTCCATTTACCGGTAAAGTAGAATTTCTTAATTTTTGGGTTGACAATCAATTTATTCAATCCGGCGAAGAAGTATTTAGCATCATACCTCCTCAGAATATGATGGTTGGTCAGATGCTATTACCTGCGAGTGGGGCAGGAAAAGTAAAAAATGGCAGCAATGTTATCATTAAACTAAATAATTTTCCATATACAGAATTCGGTTCCATCAATGGTAGTGTTGCGTCAATATCGCTAATTACCAAAGAACAAAAGGCACAAGAAAGTTCCATCGATTCTTATCTGATTACGGTTGATCTGCCGCAAGGATTAAAGACCAATTATGGAGAAGTTCTTGAATTCCAATATGAGCTAGGTGGAATAGCTGATATCATTATACGGGACAGGAGGCTTATCGAAAGGTTATTTGATAATTTAAAGTCCAGAGTGAAATAACATTCATATACCGAATTGCATATCTATAATTACCGAATTGCATATTTACAAACCTTTATGCATTCTATGTAAAAAATAAAACCTATTTTTGTTTCTATCGTTTGAAACGATAGAAGATCTTATTATCAGCATGTTAAATTATGACGATGTTATGAAAAAATTAAAAAAAATCAATCTAGACAAATCATTTGAAGGCTTTATCCCACTAAAAGAATGGGAGCTAAGAACGATAGTTGCTGGTGATGGTGATCCATCATGGGATTGCTTATTCAATGCTTTTATCTATACATATCAAGAACTATATGGTATATCTTTGAATAAAGACGAAATGATACAACAATATATAGCTTATACAAACCATAATCCTGAAAGCGGAGGAGGAGCCAATATTGGTTCTTTTATGAATTTTATTCAGCTTTATGGTTTCCAAGGCTCTCAAAATACAGGAGGAACAATGAATAATTTCAGCACAACCCAATGGGCGGCTTTTCAACTAGACTCTAGCGGAATACTACATTTTGCAATACCACAAGCAGCATATAGAAACGCTAATGGAGATATTATGTTAAGGTGCTACGACCCTACACTAAAAAGTGAAAGAGACTATAGTTACGATAGTTTGAAAGGTGTTTTCGATATAAATACAGTTCCTTTTATCGATAGTCCTATATCGGAATCTTATGGTTCTTATGACTCTTTCGGTTCTTATCCGATAACGGGAAGTGACGGGATTTATTACGGTTAAACTCTACTAACATGAAATACTTATATTTTATTCTGTTCTATCTTATCAGTTTTCAACTTAAAGCCCAAAATACAGTCTCCCCCAAAAGGGAAATTGACAGTGATTCTATTTGTTTGAAAAACGGAATTATTTCAGGGCATGTGCCACTTCTGACAGGAATGCCAATTAAAACAATGACACTACAAATGCGTTTCAATGAGATACAACTTAAGCACAAAAAATCAAAACTTATCAAATTAACCGATGAATCCGAGGATTTTGAGTCACTACCAAAATTTCATAAAATGTATTTAGGCTTTCTGAGCCCGACAATTAAATCGAATGACCAAGATTTTATCGCATTTTTCAGTATTCAACCCAATAATAATCATCCGCCATTTATCCTCAATGATAAAGTAGTGTATGATGGAAAAGAAGTATATCGCTATTTGTTTTGCGTTAGAGCCGAACTAGCCATGTCACTAAATAAAAAAAAAGAAGACATCTCTTTTGATGAAATAAAACATTACATTGAATACAAACCGGCAAGTTATGCTAAAGATGTATTCAATGCCGACACTGTGATAACATATCCTCTATCGCTGGGAAACGAATGTTTTAGAAAAAAATACTATTACTGTAACGTATGGCTATTTCAAAAAAACAATATCGGACATTTTTATCTTTATTGTTTCTATACAGATGAAGGATACAAAAACAAATGGAAATATGAGCAAGAACTAGAAAGAATATTAAGGTTCAAGAAATAAAGCCCAATAATACGGTTTAAAAGCCGGGAAGATACTCATAGATAGAAATGTATTCTTTGGCAAGATGCTTCAATGAAGTATCTTGCTTTATTGAAAAAAGTCCTAATGTATCTGCTCTTTCTTCCAGTTTAAGAAAAGGTAGAACTACATAATAATTAGGTCGATTGAAAAAATCGTGTATAAGGATTTTAGTATCTTGAGGACAATATAGACAAGTATGTAGAATACAGGAAATTCTGAACCTCCCATCCACCAAAACTGTATCATACAAATTATTAGACTGAAACACACAAGAATGATATGTGGGCCAATAATCACGGTTATTGTCATTAATAGGATATCCCCACTTACCTGTTACTCCTATATTTACCAAATAAGGATGCAGCCGACCTTCCTCAACAGCTTCATATATGGCAGGCGTAGACAGCAAGTGCGTTTCCCAGAAAGTTACATCCGATTCCACTACTGTTATTTTCTTAATATTGTCGGTCGCTACAGCCATATAAGTACTATTTCCTGATCCAAACTCTAAATAGTTTTTAGAATGATCCATTGCCGATTGCAAGAGTTTGAGTTCGTTATTTGTCATAAGTCTCTATTCTTTTTAATACACAACATTTTATTCTTTACATTTTTTTTGCATCTTCTAGAAACTTCAAAGGGCTCCAACATCATTGAGAGACATATGAAAAAGTGACCATTATGTTCTTCGTATAAATAAGCATAAGTCAAGTTGATTATAGTCGACTGATTGCATAAACAGAAATAGTCTGGTAATAATTCGCCTACTTTAGATAATGAAATTTGTATATACATCTGCTGACTCTCTGCCGTTGTAATGACAAGGTATGGTCTATCTGTTTTAATACAAATAATCTCTTCATATTTTAAAGTATGTATTCTTTTACGCTCATATAGAATAACACTTTCGGATGTAAATATCAAATTATCCATGATAATATTACATTTAAGATTCGTTCAAAAAATAGCTTCTAAAATCCGTTTATCTATCAGAAATAATATACATGTCCAGATTACTAATTATTAAAATATACTCGAAACAAAATCCATATTTAATCCTTTCAGGATAATATGAATACATGAAGCTTGGTCATTTATATAATTACAAAATTAGCCATTACTAATTAAAAGCAGGTACATTTATCAATCATAAAGTCCTAAATTTCAACCATGTTCTTTTTTTTGATCTAATATTCATCCTTATTGAATGATAATTAGCGGTCATACCACCTATTACACAGTACAGGCTGACTGTAGTTCCAAATTTAGTTTCGCGCCTTGAAACAAAAGGTTTCATGCCTTGGAACTAATAGTTTCAACCTTTGAAACCATTGGTTTCAAGGCGCGAAACTAAAAGTTTCAAGCGTCTGAAACTATCTGAAACAACTGTCGATTGAAATGACTTGACCGTAACAACTGATTCATTTAACCTGTCCTTTCAAGCTATTTCAAACCATTTATCGGTCCATAATGAATGAGTTGTCAGCTATTAACAACTGATTCCTCAGTTATTAATAGCTGAGATACCAATTGTTAACAGTTGACACATCAGACATTAACGTCCTGCAAATCAAAGCATAAAGCTAAACAAACGAGATTAAGTCCATGGTGCAAAGTGAGAGCAACCGTTTGCCCTCATACCTGCCGCCACAGTTGCTACCACACCGGAAACCACGATGAATAAAGGGATACAGACCGTTTGTTAGAGCATGAGAGCAAAACTGTTATCAAATCACTGTGGGGAGAAATACCTATTTATGGGTACCCGCATATCCCAAAATAGTCATTATTTGCGATTGTAGTATTAACGATATAGAACGAAATTTGCACAAAATTTGTTCTATGAGGTTTCTTGCACTTAAAATAATGCTCTGCTTGCTTCTTTCTTTGATCGTTTACAGAATTGAAGCCAATCCTAACAATTATTCTATTTCCGGTCGTATATCCGACGAAAGGACGGGTTCGCCGTTGCCCGGCGCATCCATTTTAATCAAAGGTACCTATTTGTGGGCTGTATCCGATCAGAAGGGGGAATTTACGATACAAGGAGTACAGGAAGGCAAGTATCAATTGGAAGTTTCCTTCCTCGGTTATGTTCCGGCAACGGTCCCGGTGAATGTGAACAACAGCATCAAAGGATTAAAGATACAACTGAAGGAAAATACACTTGCCCTGAACGACGTAATCGTTACCGCACAAGCTCCGAAGAGTGAGCTGAACACCACGCTCAACATCGGGAGTAACGCACTGGAACATCTGCAGATATCGAATGTAAGCGATATTTCCGCCCTTCTTCCGGGAGGAAAGACGAAAGTTCCGGACTTGACCAGCAACAATATTTTCTCTCTGCGCGACGGAGGTTCGTCCGCAGGCAACGCGGCTTTCGGAACGGCGATAGAAGTAGACGGAGTACGCATCGGCAACAATTCTTCTTTCGGCAATATGACCGGAATAGATACCCGCAGCATCTCCGTGGCCGATATCGAATCGGTAGAAGTCATCACCGGAGTACCTTCGGCAGAGTACGGAGACTTGAACAGCGGTATGGTCAAAATCCATACGAAGAAAGGGAAAACTCCGTGGAATGTACTGCTATCCATCAATCCCCGCACAGAACAGGTGTCCTTTTCCAAAGGGCTGGACCTCGGCAACGATAAAGGAATCGTCAACATAAGCGGTGAATGGACCAAGGCTACTCAAAAGCTGAACTCACCCTATACTTCTTATACCCGCAGAGGATTCTCCGCAGGTTACAGCAATACGTTCCGGAAAGTGCTCCGATTCGACATCGGACTGACCGGTAACATCGGAGGAATGAATACGAAGGATGATCCCGACGCATATACAGGAGAATACACCAAAGTCAGAGACAACGTTTTCCGTGCAAACACGTCATTGGCATGGCTGCTCAACAAGTCATGGATTACCAACCTCAAACTGGATGCATCGGTGTATTACAATGATAACAAGTCTCATGCACATACACCTTATTCTTATGCGTCCGAACAGCCGGCAGTCCACGCCGAACAGGAAGGCTATTTCATTGCGGGCAAACTGCCTTACCATTTCTTTGCCGATCAGATTGTCGATTCCAAAGAACTGGATTATGCCGCTTCGTTGAAGTACGAATGGAACCGTCGTTTCAAGAACGTTACCAGCAATCTGAAAGCAGGCGTGCAATGGAAAGGAACAGGCAATGTGGGCGACGGAGAGTATTATCAGAATCCTTCGCTGGCTCCCAACGGATATCGTCCCCGTTCTTACTCGGCTTATCCGTATATGCACAATGTTTCGTTGTATGCGGAAGAAAGCCTGTCGGTACCTGTCGGCAGCACCATGCTGAGGCTGATGGCGGGATTGCGTTGGGAGAATCTGTTCATCAGCGGAACGCAATACGACAAGTTGAACACACTGTCGCCACGTTTCAACGCCAGATGGCAGCTGAACGAAAACATAGCGATTCGGGGCGGATGGGGAGTGACCGAGAAGCTGCCTTCGTACTATGTGCTCTATCCCCGACAGGAGTATCGGGATATTCAGACTTTCGGAGTCTCATACAATAACAATGAGTCGGCTTACGTCTATTACAGTCAGCCATATACTTTATTACACAATGAGAAACTCCGCTGGCAGAAGAATCAGAATGCCGAAATAGGAGTTGACATCAATGTAGCCCGCACCCGTATTTCACTGGTAGGATACTTTAACCGTACGAAGATGCCTTATAAATATACAAGTACCTATACTCCGTTCGCATACAATGTTCTACAGTTGCCGGAAGGATTCGAGCTGTCCGCCAATCCGCAGATTACCGTAGACAATCAGACGGGCATGGGATATATACGGGACGATGAGAACAGTTACTGGACACCGCTGGACGTAAAGGTGAAAGACCAGACTTTCGTCAGGTCAACCTCTCCCGATAACGGACCGGACATCACCCGCAGAGGAGCAGAAATGATCATCGATTTTCCGGAGATTACTCCCCTCCGTACGCAGTTCCGTGTGGATGCGGCCTATACATATACCAAATACATAGACAACTCCTTGTCTTATTACTACCAGAACGGATGGTCGCACACCAGTCTCGCCAACCGTTCCTACCAATATGTAGGTATATATGCCAACGGCGACAACTCATCCACGACCGCCAACGGCAAGCGCACTCACTCGCTGGATGCCAATATCACAGCGATCACCCGTATCCCGAAGGCAAGGCTGATCATATCCTGCAAACTGGAAGCCTCGCTCATTAAGCGGTCGCAGAATCTCTCCGAATATAACGGTACGTCCTACGCGTTCAACGTCAGCGAGAACAGCAACGAGAAAACAGGAGGCAGCATCTACGACGGAAATTCTTATACGGCTATTTATCCGGTTGCCTACCTCGACCTGAACAACGAGGTACATCCGTTCACCGCCGCCGAAGCCGAAAATCCGGACTTCGCGCATCTGATACGTAAATCGGGCAATGCCTATACTTTCGCAGCCGACGGATATGATCCGTATTTCTCTGCCAATATCAGCATTACCAAGGAGATAGGCGATCATGTTTCGCTGTCGTTCAACGCGATTAATTTCACGAACTCACGGGCGTATGTGAAATCATACGCAACCGGAACCAGTGCAATCTTTACCCCGAACTTTTATTATGGACTAACCTGCCGCATTAAACTTTAGAAATATGAAACAACAGTCAATCTATATCATACTGCTTTTCGTCACATCCTTACTCGGAGGATGTACGGACCTCGACAAAGGCAATCCTTACGAAGACCAGCTGCACACCTTGCAGGTGACTGCCGTCTATCCGGACGAATACGCGGAATACCTTCGGGAAGGCATCACCGTCCAAATCGAAGACATCGACCGCGGCAATTCCTACAAGACGGTAACCGACCAGAACGGTACAGCGCAATTCGCCCTGACCAACGGCATATACCGTATACAAATCAGTGATAAAGCCGACCAGCATATATTCAACGGACTGGCAGACAAGGTAAAACTCGTAAACGGGGATATCACACTCAACGTTCCGCTCACACACTCCAAAGCCGGTGCCATCATTATCAAGGAAATCTATTGCGGAGGATGTACCAAGCTGCCGCAGGAAGGTACTTATCAGGCTGATAAATACATTATCCTGCACAACAATGATTCCCAGACGCAGTATCTCGACCATTTATGCTTAGGTACACTCGATCCTTACAACTCCCAGTCCACCAACGTATGGGTGACGCAGGACGAAGCAACCGGAGCAACCATTTTCCCCGATTTCGCTCCTATCGTCCAGTGCATCTGGCAATTCGGCGGTAACGGCACTTCCTTCCCGCTGGCACCCGGTGCAGATGCAGTCATCGCCGTCAACGGCGCCATAGATCATGCCGCGCAATACCCGCTGTCGGTCAATCTGAACAAACCGGGATATTTTGCCTGCTACAACAATGTTTATTACTGGAATACGATGTATCATCCTGCTCCAGGCGACCAGATCAGCCGCGACCATTATCTGGATGTGGTCATCAAACTGGGACAGGCGAATGCCTATACATTCTCCATATTTTCTCCCGCCACTGTCATCTTCAAGGCTCAGGACACTACGATACAGGAGTATGTACAGCAAACAGGCAGTGTGATACAAAAGCCCGGCAGCACGGTAGATCAGGTCATCAAGATTCCGCTCGACTGGGTGATTGACGGGGTAGAGGTGTACTATGGCGGTTCGTCGAGCAACAAAAAACGCATTTCGCCTTCCATCGATGCCGGATATGTCAGTCAAAGCGCACTGTATGACGGACGCAGCCTGCACCGTCGGGTAGACGAGGAAGCATCGAAGGAGGCCGGTTATGAAATACTGGAAGATACGAACAACTCTTCCGCCGATTTTTATGAAAGAGAACAACAATCCCTGCATGAGTAATATGAAAGGAATATATATAGGATGTATGCTGTTGTGTATAGCAGCCGTAAGCTCGGCACAGACTTACGATGTTATCGAACGACGAAATTCATGGAATGCCGGAACAAACGTAACGGGAATCATGATGGACAGCGTCACCGTCTCCTACGCCGAACTGTACGGCAAGAACAATCACGGTGACTTCCGCAACTACTACGAAGCCGACAAATTATGGAGTGCCGGTGCAGTAGCCAAGTCCATCACACACTTAAAGAAGTATTCTCTGATCGGCTCGTTCTCATTCGACCACACTTCCGGCAAAGATATGAGCGGCTCCATGTTCATTCATCCCGGATTTTATCCGGTAGACCTGCTGGAGTTTACCCCCGGCCGAAAGGATTTGCAAACTTATGCGTTTATGGGAGGTATAGCAGCAGATGCCGGCACCAACTGGCGCATCGGCGGAAAGATCGATTTCACCTCTGCCAATTACTCCAAACGCAAGGACTTGCGGCATACCAACTACAGACTGGACTTAAAAGTCGCTCCCGGCATCATGTATCATTCGGACCATTATGCGATCGGATTCTCTTATATTTTCAGCAAAAACAGCGAATCCGTTTCAGCAGAAGAGATCGGAACAGCCGCTACACCTTATTACGCATTCCTTGATAAAGGACTGATGTACGGTGCCTACGAAGCATGGTCGGGAAGCGGAGTCCATCTGAGCGAATCGGGTATCAACGGATTCCCCATCAAGGAACTGTCTCACGGAGCAGCAGTTCAGGCTCAATGGGGATCGCTTTACGGAGATTTGGAGTATCTGCATTCTTCCGGTACCGCCGGAGAGAAAGAGGTTATCTGGTTTAAGTTTCCGGCACACCGGATTACATCGCATCTGAGATACCGTTTCGCCAAAGGCAGTACCGAACATTTCCTGCGGATCAACCTCTCATGGTCACGCCAGACAAATGACGAGAATGTATTGGGACAGGAGATATCCAACGGAATCACGACTACCCATGTTTACGGTTCCAACCGGATTTTCGAAAGAAAGGCTTTATCCGTTCAGCCCGAATATGAGTTGATCGCTCCTAAAGGAGAATTGCGTGTCGGAGCCGAGATTTCGTCATTCAAAAGCATGACTACCCAAATGTACCCTTATGTCGCGTCACAGACAATGACTTGTGGACGGGTTTACGCATCCGGCGTACTTCATGCCGGAAGGTTCGATATGAAAGCTGCTGCAAGTTTATCCATAGGAGACTTCACGGAGAAGAGCAGGACTACTGAAACGACAGCCGAACCGGGCGATCCTCCATACCGCCTGACAGATTATTACCATCTGCAGAATGAGTATGCAACTGCCCCACGGGCGACAGTGAACGTCGGATTACGCTATCACTTTCATCGGGGAATTTATGCCGAAATACAGGGCGGATATACGCACGGTTTCAACCTTGAATATATAGCAGGTTCGAGCCGTTGGAATGAGACGATTAAGTTAGGTTATACATTTTAAAATTATTCATTTACATAATATAAAACTATCAAATGATGAAAAAGGGGATATTATTTGTGCTGACAGCAGCATTTCTGGCATCTTGCCAGCAGGAGGAAAACGAGGGAGTAGCATCTGTGGACCGGGTGACCATCACTCCTATTATCACACGTGCCACAGAGGTTAATTTCGAAGATCAGGATCAGATCGGATTGAGTGTCACTAAAGAAGACGGCACTGTATATGCCACCAACGAGCTTATGACTTTCAATGACGGAGCTTTCGCCGGAAGTCTGAAATGGTATCCCGAAGGAGCAGACAAGTCTTCATTCGTGGCTTACTATCCTTACAGCGCAACCGGTGTACCGACTTCATTCACCGTGCATGCCGACCAGACCACCAACTACGGAATTTCCGACTTTATGGCGGCAAGCAAATCCGACGTACTTCCTTCGGTGAACTCCATCAGCATGATCTTCAAGCACATGCTGACCAAACTGGTTATTAATGTGACAAACGAAACGAATTTGGATATTTCATCTATAGTGCTCAAAGGTTCTGTTCCTACTGCCAATATCGATTGGGCAACCATGAAGACAACCGTAAACGAGAGCGCCGCCACAGACATCACAGCACAACAAGTGACAAAGAATAAGACTTTTCGTGCCATTGTAGTCCCGCAGACGGCTGCGTTCACTCTTGCAGTAACAACTTCAGATAACAATACATTGATGCAAAAGCTCGTATCCACAGATTTAGTTCAAGGCGGACAATACAGTGTCAATATACGTGTATTACCCGATAATATCATCGTTACACTCAGTGGTGAAATCGAGAACTGGACAGACGAGGGAGAGATCAAGGGAGATGAGCCGGAAGTTCCTTTTGAAGAGCATGACGGATATTTCATCTATGACGGCATCACCTACAATACGGTAACTCTCTCCAACGGAACAACATGGATGGCGGAACCATTACGCTATGTACCGGATGGATATACTCCGTCAAGTGATCCGGCTGCAGATTCTCACATCTGGTATCCGTACGAATTGGGTACAGTTGACGGTACACTTACCGCTAAAGCATTGCAGGACGAAGCCTCTATCAAGCAGTACGGTTATCTCTACGACATTCATGCCGCACTTAGCGGCAAAGCAGTTACTCCGGAAAACTGCTACGACTTTGAAGGAGCACAGGGCATCTGTCCGAAGGGATGGCACATCCCGACTCGCGCCGAATATTTCAGCCTTGTAGGTAATTCGACCAAAGATGTGGACGGCAATAGTCTGGAAAACGGAAAAGACGCTCTTTTCTATGACACAGCATATGACGGTGGTAAAATCCCGACACTCAACGAGGCTAAATTTAATTATCAATTCTCGGGAGTACGTATGTCAACCGGTTATTCAGCCGTCCCCAAATATCAGGCAACGGCAATAACCAGCAGCAACAGTACGGTAACCGAATGGTTTGGAAAACCCAGTATGAGTTATTACATGACTTCAACTGCATATAAGCCTATTTATAGTACAAGCACCGGCGACCTGACCAATATTCAGTTCTTCGGACTAATGAGCACATTCTCAATGGCGAAGTATCCGGAAGGCAGATTGTCTCTGAGTTATATCAGTGTACTTAGCGGTCAAACAGTTCGTTGTGTAAAGAACCAGAACTAAAAGCCATTTGCAAGTTCATAAAAAAGAATATAAACTACATAAAAACAAAAAGTAACAATGAAAACAAAAAAGCTAAGCATCGCAATCGCTCTACTGGCGGTTGCCGTTATCGGAACCTCTTGTGGAAACAAACAGCAGAAAAGTTCCTCGGACACAACAACAGAACAGACCACTTCGTCTGCTTTAGAAATTGACTCTCTTCTTGCAAATGCAGAAAACCTTGCAGGAAAAGAAGTAACCATCGAAGGCGTTTGCACACATACCTGCAAGCATGGCGCCAAGAAAATCTTCCTGATGGGCAGTGACGACACACAAGTGATCCGCGTAGAAGCCGGCACACTGGGAGCATTCGACCCGAAATGTGTGAACTCCATCGTCCGCGTCACCGGAACACTAAAAGAACAACGCATTGACGAAGCCTACCTCCAAAACTGGGAAGCACAACTCAAAGCGCAAGCTGCCGAAAAACACGGAACCGGTGAAGCCGGCTGTGACACAGAGAAGAAAGCACGCGGCGAGACAGCCAACACGCCCGAAGCCCGTATCGCCGACTTCCGCGCGAAGATAGCCGACCGAAAAGCAAGCAGCGGCAAAGAGTATCTGTCTTTCTATTTCATGGAAGCTAATTCGTATGAAGTGGAGTAGCAGCATCCGTAAATGGAGCAGGCTGATACATCGTGATTTATCCTTTTTCTTTGCCGGAATGGTCTTGATTTATGCCATTTCCGGCATTGTGATGAATCACCGTGACACCATCAACCCGAACTTCTCCATCGAACGGAAAGAATATAAGATTGCCGAAAAACTGCCGGGCAAAGAGGGAATGAAAAGGGAAAATGTACTGCCTCTGCTGCAACCATTGGGAGAGGAAGGTAACTATACCAAGCACTATTTCCCGAAAACGGACATCATGAAAGTATTCTTGAAAGGCGGGTCCAACTTGCAGGTAAACGTCCGTACGGGAGAGGCAGTCTACGAATCTGTCACCCGCCGCCCGCTCATCGGAGCAATGGCACGCCTGCACTACAACCCCGGACAATGGTGGACTTACTTTGCGGATATTTTCGCAGTCGGCCTCATCATTATCACCCTTTCCGGAGTCATCATGCTGAAAGGCAGCAAAGGTATTATCGGCAGAGGAGGAATAGAAATGATTGTCGGAATCGTGATTCCCATCCTTTTTCTTCTCTTCTTTTGAACAGAATAACTGATAAAATAAAATGGAACAAATCATAGAATGTAACAACCTGACGCACTACTACGGCAAACGGTTGATTTACGAAAATCTTAGTTTCACAGTCCCCAAAGGCCGCATCCTCGGACTACTGGGCAAGAATGGTACGGGCAAGACCACGACCATCAACATCCTGAGCGGATATCTGAAACCACGTTCCGGAGAATGCCGTATCTTCGGACAAGAGATACAGACGATGGCTCCGGCATTGCGCCGCAACATCGGGCTGCTGATAGAAGGGCACGTACAGTATCAATTCATGAGCATCACCCAGATTGAGAAGTTCTACGCAGCCTTTTACCCCAATCAATGGAAAAAAGAGGCTTATTATGAACTGATGAACAAACTGAAAGTAGCTACCGGACAGCGCATCTCCCGTATGTCTTGCGGACAACGTTCACAAGTAGCACTCGGACTGATTCTGGCACAGAATCCCGAGCTTCTTGTATTAGACGACTTCTCCCTCGGTCTCGACCCCGGTTATCGCCGCCTGTTTGTAGACTATCTCCGCGATTATGCACGTTCCGAAGGCAAGACTGTCTTTCTGACTTCGCATATCATTCAGGATATGGAACGACTGGTAGACGACTGTATCATAATGGACTACGGAAAGATACTGATTCAGAAGCCAATTGACGAATTACTGAAAGAAGGACGCCGCTATACCTGTACTGTTCCCGAAGGTTACGAACTGCCCGCATCCGATGATTTCTATCATCCTTCCGTGATGCGGAATACACTGGAAACATTCTCCTTCCTCCCCCTCACAGAGGCGGAAGCAAAACTGAAATCCATGTCAGTACCCTATACGGACCTGCATAGCGAACATGTGAATCTGGAAGATGCCTTCATCGGTCTGACCGGCAAATACTGATTCAATAAAATAATTAAAGATTAAAAAGTAAATTAGAAGTCTCATGTACGCTATATTTTATAAAGAATGGATCAAGACACGGTGGTATTTTCTGCTTGCCGTAGTCACTACACTCGGTTTTACAGGCTACTGTATGCTTCGCATCAACCGGGTGATAGAAATGAAAGGCGCCGCGCATGTATGGGAAGTCATGATGCAGCGGGATGCCATATTCATCGATATGTTACAATACATCCCCCTGATTGCCGGAGTGCTGATGGCCATCGTGCAGTTTGTTCCCGAGATGCAGCGCAAATGTCTGAAACTGACTTTGCACCTGCCCTATCCCGAACTGAAAATGACCGGCAATATGTTGTTCTCCGGTTTGGTACTGTTGCTTGTCTGCTTCGCTTCCAACTTCCTTCTGATGGAGGTCTATCTGAGCGGAGTACTGGCTCACGAACTGAAGAATCATATACTGCTGACCGCCCTCACGTGGTATCTTGCCGGTATTTCCGGCTACCTGCTCATCGCATGGATCTGCCTCGAACCGGCATGGAAACGCAGAATCATCAATCTCATTATCACCGTATTGTTACTGCGAATCTTCTTCCTGTCGCCCACGCCGGAAGCTTATAACAAATTCCTCCCGTATCTGCTGGTCTATACGTTGCTGACCGCGTCTTTCTCCTGGCTCTCCATCGTACGGTTCAAAGCGGGAAAGCAGGACTAGGATAATGAAGAATGAAGAACTAAAAATGAAGAATTAAATAAAGATGAAACGTTTCAGTACCCTACTATTATATGTCACCATCGCCTTCCTGCTTCTCTGGCAGTTGCCTTGGTGTTACAACTTCTTTGTCGTAAAGCCGGAGAAGACTCCTTTCACTCTATATAGTTTCGTGATCGGCGATTTCGCCTTGATGGGACAGGAAGAGGGAAAAGGAACCGTACGTCGCGACGCTGCCGGAAACATTTATTCCGAAGCTGCTTTCGACAGTATTCTGCCTATGTTTTATTTCCGCCAGTTGATGTCCGACGAACGTTTTCCGGATACGATTAACGGGATAGCTGTCACTCCGAAGATCGTGCAGACGGAGAATTTCAATTTCCGCAGCGTACCTACGGATATCAACGCTCCTTCCATCGGTCTTTATCCTCTGTTGGAGTCGATGTCCGGGCGTGTAGACCTGAAGATGCCGGATGATGTTTTCCGCATTACTTCGCAAGGCATTGAGTTTATCGATATGGCTTCCAATAGCGTGAATGCAGAAAAAAGCCTCTTGTTTACAGAAGCTATGACCAAGAAGAATTTCCGCTTTCCGGCCATTGAGATCGCAGGAAACCCGACGGTGAAGAAGGAGTATGACGAAGGATACCTTCTGTTGGATGCCGACCGTCGTCTGTTCCATCTGAAACAGGTGAAAGGGCGTCCCTACGTTCGTGCTATCACTTTGCCGGAAGGATTAACATTAGAGCACCTTTATCTGACGGAATTCAGAAATAAAAAGACGCTTGCTTTCCTGACAGATATCAACAATGCTTTATATGTGCTGAAAAGCCGCACGTATGATGTGGTGAAAACAGGAGTTCCTGCATTCAATCCCGAAACGGACGCGCTGACCATCATTGGAAATATGTTCGACTGGACGGTACGGGTGACGAGTCCGTCTTCCGATAATTACTATGCTTTGAACGCGGATGATTATTCACTGATAAAGAAGCTGGAAAATAATTCGAATACTCATTATATGCCCGGCATCAGTTTCACTTCTTATACGGACAAGTATGTGATGCCGCGCTTTGAGTAATAACAGGAATAATAACTTTTAGGCACGGATTACACAGATTAACACGGTTTTAGCGTTGTGAAAGCATAAAGCTATCGTGTTAATTCGTATAATCCGTATCTTTTATTTCTAACATTCACAGAAAACAATAAAGAACCTTTCGCATTTATTCAACAAGAAACTGTACCTTTGCAAGCATGAACATTATCCAATCCGCAATTGCCTCTGCGTTGAACACAAACAAATACGGTAGATAACAACACTAATTTAAAGCCGTATGAGAATTTGCAAGGTATGTACATTTCTAAGTTTCTTCATTATATTATTATACAGTTGTGCACTTCCGCCTGAGGATGAAAAAGAGAGCCTTGAACCGGACAGTTCAACATCAGAACTTCCCTGGACAGGAGAAACCGAGAAATTCACGATTAATACCAAAGAAGGCGTACACTTGAATGATCCGCAGGAAGATGCAGGAACAGCATATATCACGATCCCCTCTTCTTCTGTAAGAAGCACCCGATGGGAATTCGGGGTACGGCTCACCTTTAATCCTTCCGCCAATAATTACGCCCGTTTCTATTTAGCCTCTTCATCGGAAATACTTTCCGGAGATCTGAACGGCTATTACATTCAGATAGGAGGAACAAAAGACAATGTAGCACTTTACCGGCAAAATGGGAATCAATCCAAATTACTGGCTTCGGGAAGAGAACTCATGAAAGGAAATAATTCTCCGAAATTATTTATCAAAGTAGAATGCGACGCCAACGGCTACTGGACTTTCTGGACACGCATGGAATCGGAAACCGAATATACGAAGGAGAAACAAATAAAAGACGCAAGTATCACAAAGTCAATCTGCTGCGGCATATACTGCGTTTATACAAAAAGCCGCTGTGACGGTTTCACTTTCCATCATATACAGTTGTCTGATGATGTAATAACAAGTACTGAACCGGACGACATACCGGACGTTCCGGATGAACCGGACAAGCCTGACACACCGGAATCGCCGGAATATCCTGACAATGTGAGAAATATGTTACTATTCAACGAAGTGATGTATGACAATGCCAAAGACGGTGCCGAATACATCGAATTCTATAATCCTGCTGATCAGGATATCACTGTAAAGTCTCTGCGTCTGTTTAAAATGAGAGCAACGGGAGAAATATTCAGTACCACAATACTCAAACAGGAAGATGAAAATACAAACCTTGTTATTCCCGGCAAAGGATATATTTGTTTTACTCACTCCGCAACTACACTGATCAGAAAGCATAAGGTTGACGGCAAAAGTATAACCGAAATATCCAAATTTCCGCAACTGAGCAACGACGGAGGTTACCTTGCCTTGGCAACTGATGAAGAACATCCCCGCACGATTGATACCTGCCGTTTCATAGACTGGATGCACGACACTTCAGTCACTACAGGCATTTCATTAGAGAAGATATCTTCTGAACTTCCTTCTCTCAACAAAAACTGGCACTCATCGAGAAATGATACAGGTGGCACACCCGGAATAAAAAACTCATAAGAAGGATGCATTTATTTGATAAATTCCCTACATTTGTACAATTTGTAGGAAAAGCATATTTGAATATATTCACCCGCGAACGAATTTTAAGCAACAGATATGAGTCCAATTATCTTATCTATTACTATCATAGCATACTTTATGATCCTTTTCGCTATCTCCTATATAGCAGGACATAAAGCGGATAACGAAGGCTTCTTCGTCGGCAACCGCAAATCGGCATGGTATATTGTCGCCTTTGCCATGATTGGTTCCACTATCTCCGGAGTTACGTTTGTATCCGTACCGGGTATGGTACAAGCCAGCGGCTTCTCCTACCTGCAGATGGTACTGGGATTTATCGTCGGACAGTTCATTATCGCATTCATACTCGTTCCGCTTTTCTACCGGATGAATCTGGTTTCTATCTATGAATATCTTGAAAATCGCTTCGGAGCTTCTTCCTATAAGACAGGAGCCTGGTTTTTCTTTATTTCCAAAATGCTCGGAGCTGCCGTGCGGCTCTTTTTAGTATGTCTGACCTTGCAATTACTCATCTTCGAGCCTTTCCATATTCCCTTTATAATCAATGTCATACTGACAGTACTCATTGTCTGGCTCTATACATTCCGGGGAGGAGTGAAATCATTGATATGGACTGATGTACTGAAAACATTCTGTCTGGTAGTCTCCGTTGTACTTTGTATCTACTATATAGCTTCCAGCCTGCATCTGAATTTCAGCGGATTGGTCTCAACGATTTCAGACAGCGATCTCTCCAAAATGTTCTTTTTTGACGATGTCAACGACAAGCGATATTTCTTCAAGCAATTCCTGGCAGGCGTCTTTACCGTTATCGCCATGAACGGGCTGGATCAGGATATGATGCAACGGAATCTCAGTTGCAAGAACTTCCGTGACTCACAGAAGAATATGATTACAAGCGGGATTTCACAGTTCTTCGTGATCCTGCTCTTCCTGATGCTGGGTGTATTGCTCTATACTTTCACCGCCCGACAGGGAATCGAGAATCCCGGCAAGAGCGATGAATTGTTCCCAATGATCGCCACAGGCAATTACTTTCCGGGAATAGTCGGTATCCTGTTCATTATCGGATTGATAGCTTCGGCGTACTCCGCTGCCGGATCGGCCTTGACAGCCCTGACGACTTCTTTCACCGTAGATATTCTGAATGCGCACAAGAAAGACGAAGCGGCACTCTGCAAAATACGGAAACACGTGCACATCGGGATGGCGTTCGTGATGGGAATCGTCATCTTCGTATTCAATTTGCTGAATAATACAAGTGTGATTGATGCGATTTATACGCTGGCCAGCTATACGTATGGTCCAATTCTCGGACTATTCGCTTTCGGCATTTTTACTAAAAAACAAGTTTATGATCCATATATTCCGTTAGTAGCCATTCTTTCTCCTGCACTTTGCTACGTATTGCAAAGAAATTCGGAAGCCTGGTTCGATGGATATCAAATTAGCTACGAGTTACTGATATTGAATGCCGCGTTTACTTTTCTGGGGCTTTGCCTGCTCATCAAAAGGAAATCGTCAGCCGCCCCTATCAACAGCTCTTTAATAAAAAAACATTAAAATGAAAAAGAAAATCAATTGCTTCATACCTTTTGGCAATCCGAAAGATACGATACAAACTGTAAAAGAATTGCAAGCTTCAGAATTAGTGAACAAAATCTACCTGCTAAGCGCTGATACCAACAAAGAGTGCTTACCGGGGTGTGAATGTCTCCTCATTAACGGTCTCTACTCTACAAGTACGATTAAAACAATTGCTGACAACGCAGATGATGCCAGCTATCTTTTGCTTTACACGAAACAGACCCCGCTAAAACTAGGATTGTACGCACTGGAACGCATGACACAGATTATACAGAGTTCCTCAGAAAATGCAATGGTATACGCAGATCATTACCAACTGGTTGACGGAGTTCTCAAACAAGCTCCCGTTATTGATTATCAACAAGGAAGCCTCCGGGATGATTTTGATTTCGGTTCGGTGCTTTTATTCAATTCCGAAATTTTCACCCTTGCTTCAAGTATTCTGGAGGAAACAGTTTTCCAATATGCTGCATTTTATGAAATGCGTCTGATGCTAGGTAATCTATTTCAAATCATCCATATCAATGAGTTCCTTTACACAGAAATAGAAACAGATACCCGGAAAAGCGGAGAAAAACAATTCGACTACGTAAATCCTAAAAATCGGGAAGTACAGATCGAAATGGAGAAAGTTTGTATCAAGCATCTGAAAGAAATCAATGCCTATGTAAGACCTTCTTCCCGAACAGTAAACCTGGACAGAGAAGCTTTTGAGTTTGAAGCATCTGTCATCATACCTGTCCGTAATCGTATCCGGACCATTCGTGACGCCGTAAATTCTGCTTTGAGCCAGCAAACGACTTTTCCCTTTAATGTGATTGTGATCGACAATCACTCAACGGACGGTACCACCGAAGCCCTCCAGAAATTTAGTGCGGACAATAGACTAATACATATCATTCCCCAGGAGAATGATCTCGGTATAGGAGGTTGCTGGAATGTAGGAGTACACCATGAGAAATGCGGTAAATTTGCCGTGCAACTGGATAGCGATGACCTGTATAAGGATGAGCATACCTTACAGAAAATCGTCGATACCTTCTATCAGCAGAACTGTGCAATGGTGATAGGGACTTACCTAATGACGGATTTTCAGATGAACGAGATAGCTCCCGGTGTCATTGACCATAAAGAGTGGACAGTAGAGGACGGTCCCAACAATGCTTTACGTATCAATGGGTTGGGTGCCCCACGGGCCTTCTACACTCCCATCCTTCGCAAGATCAAATTCCCCAATACCAGTTATGGAGAAGATTATGCCATAGGTCTGAGTATTTCTCGTGAATATACGATCGGTCGTATTTATGATGTAATCTATCTTTGCCGCCGTTGGGAAGGCAACTCTGACGCAGCATTAGATATCGAAAAAATTAACCGGAACAATTTCTACAAAGACAGTATCCGAACCTGGGAGTTACAGGCAAGAATCCGGATGCACAGCATCGATGAAAGTTTTCAGCGTCTCGTCAACGAGATGATAGAAAAACAGAAAAAAGACTGGAAGCTGGCAAAAAAGAATTATAAGGAATTAGAACAGAATCTTAAAAAAGAAAAGACGCTGGAACTCAAACTAGGAGGGGACACCAAGAGAGTCAGATTCTTCCCAAATCCACAACGGGCAATCTCTACAATGGCCCAGACCGACTCTCAGTCCATACAAGAAAGACCTTGTTTTCTGTGCAATGACAATCGCCCGGCAGAACAAACGTCTTTGTCACTCGGACATTATGAGATATGCCTCAATCCCTATCCGATTTTCCGCCGGCATCTGACTATAATTGAAGAGGAACATACCCCGCAAACCATCAAAAACCGTTTTGAGGATATGCTTTTCCTTGCCGAAAACATGAACGAGTTCCTCATCTTATATAACGGACCGGAATGCGGAGCTTCCGCCCCTGACCATATGCACTTTCAGGCAGCAGGAAAAGAGGAAAAGATTGCCAATCCTTTTGGGATGACTTTCATATCGGACATGCTTAGTTCTGAAGATAGCGTACATAGTCATCTAGAAAACGGGTTCACCACGAGCATTGGCATTTCATCTCCAAACAGAAGAGGGATCATTGAAATGTTTGAGTATCTTTACGATAAGATAGTTTCTATTTATCATGACAAAGAACCTTTAATCAATGTGATTGCCTGGTATGGACTCGAAACAGTAAACCGCACTGGAGGCGATGAAATAAAACAGTGGAACTGTATTATTTTCCTACGTTCTAAACATCGGCCGGAATGTTATTATGCCCAAGGGAAAAAAGGCTTATTGATAAGCCCGGCTATTGCGGAGATGTGTGGCGTATTCCCCATTGTAAGAGAAGAAGATTTGGATAAGATAACAGCTAAAAAAATCACTCAGATTTACAAGGAGGTCAGTTTGTCACAGGAACAGTTAAAAGCACTCACCGATCAAACATCCTAGTAAAGAAGAAATGGAAGAACCTCAGATTACAGTCGGTATCCTTTCGGGAAAAGAAATTGAATTTTCTTTTCCCGAAAGCTTCACTACTCCTGACGGCACAAAGGTTTCAGGGGCACAAAAGGCTGTTTATCAAAAAGAAAAGATATACTGGTCAGGGAAAGAATACGATGAATTGATATTCTACCCTCAGCCAAATGCCGGGATCTTCTTTGAGCTAAAGGATGTCACCATCGGCATCAATTTTCATTGGGAACGCAAAGAAGTACAACGCTTCCAGGGAGCTTTGAAAATCATTGTCGAAGGAGAGACACTGACCGCCATCAATGTAATCTCTATAGAAGATTACCTGACAAGTGTCATCTCATCAGAAATGAGTGCCACCGCCTCTTTGGAACTACTGAAAGCGCATGCAGTCATTTCCAGAAGCTGGCTGATCAATAAATTGAGAGTGGAGAATGAAAAATGGAAAGCTACTATACAGCCGGACAGCGCAGCCAACTCTCCACATTCCACTCTCCACTCTCAACTTATCAAATGGTATGATCATGAAGCGCATACGCACTTTGATGTTTGTGCGGATGATCATTGCCAGCGCTATCAGGGAATTACCCGTGCTTCTACTCCACAAGCTATCGAAGCTGTTTCAGCTACCCGTGGAGAGGTGCTGATGTATGAAGGAAAGATTTGCGATGCGCGATTCTCCAAATGTTGTGGCGGTGCAATGGAAGAGTTTCAGAATTGTTGGGAGAATGTGAGGCATCCTTATCTGACCGGTAAACGAGATTACATACCGGAATCCCATGCTTCTGATTCGGAGAAACAAATAACAGGTCCGGCAATACAGCTTCCCGATCTGACGCAGGAAGAAGAAGCGGACCGATGGATACGAACTTCTCCGGATGCTTTCTGTAATACGCAGGATAAAAAGATTCTGAGTCAGGTTCTTAATAACTACGATCAGGAAACGACTGATTTCTACCGTTGGAAAATCAGTTATAGCCAACAGGAACTAGCTGAGTTAATCCATCAACGTTCGGGAATTGATTTCGGGGAAATCATAGACTTAATCCCTGTAGAGCGAGGAACTTCCGGACGCCTGATACGATTAAAGATAGTAGGTACTTTACGGACACTGACCATCGGAAAAGAATTAGAGATCCGACGTACATTGTCGCCTTCCCATCTTTATAGTTCAGCATTCCTTGTGGATAAGGAAAAAGGAGAAGAGGGAAATGTTCCAACCCGCTTTACACTGACGGGAGCCGGTTGGGGACACGGAGTAGGACTTTGTCAGATCGGTGCGGCAGTAATGGGAGAGCGAGGTTATTATTACAAAGATATTTTAGCTCACTATTATCCCGGAAGCAGACTTGAAAAACAATATGAATAACATCTGAGACTAATGCCATGATATCAACAAGAAATGCCAAGAACATAATACCAAGAAACAATCGAAATCCGTGGAGCTGGATTCCGACTCTTTATTTTGCGGAAGGACTGCCTTATGTGGCTGTGATGACAATTGCCGTTATCATGTACAAGCGCCTGGGATTGTCGAATACAGAAATAGCGCTTTATACTTCCTGGTTATATCTGCCTTGGACGATCAAACCATTATGGAGTCCTTTCGTAGATCTGGTCAAGACAAAGCGTTCCTGGATTATTGCCATGCAGGGTTTGATTGCTGCCGGTTTCGCCGGTATTGCCTTTTTTATCCCGACTCCACACTATGTGCAACTCACTCTGGCATTCTTTTGGCTGATGGCATTCAGTTCTGCCACGCATGACATTGCGGCTGACGGCTTTTATATGCTTGGCCTCAACAACAAAGAACAATCCTTCTTCGTAGGCATCAGAAACACTTGCTATCGTTTCGCCAATATCTTCGGGCAGGGAATCCTGGTTATGTTGGCAGGCTGGTTGGAAACATCGCATGGCAATGTTCCAATGGCCTGGAGTATCACTTTCTATCTGATGGCAGGATTATTCCTCGGACTGACACTATACCATCGCTTTATTCTCCCCCACCCTGCTTCAGATGTCAAAAGACCGGGGTTAACACCGGGTAAGTTACTGGAAGATTTCTTTAAGACATTCGTCACTTTCTTTGAGAAGAAAAACCTGGGACTTATGTTTTTCTTCCTGCTCACCTATCGGTTGGGAGAATCCCAACTTGCTAAAATAGCCTCTCCATTCTTATTGGATGGTGCCGAACAAGGCGGATTGGGATTATCAACCGCATCCGTCGGAGTCATTTATGGCACCATCGGCGTAGCCGCCCTACTGATAGGCGGCATCATCAGCGGTTTCCTCGTTTCCCGTGACGGTTTTAAGAAATGGATCATTCCCATGGCGCTGGCTATCAACCTCCCCGACCTTTTATATGTCTGGATGGCAGCAGCTACTCCGGACAACCTCCTGCTAATCTCCATTTGTGTAGCCATCGAACAGCTGGGATATGGCTTCGGCTTTACTGCCTATATGCTTTATCTGATTTATATTGCAGATGGTGAACACAAAACAGCTCATTATGCCATTGGAACAGGTTTTATGGCACTTGGCATGATGCTTCCGGGAATGCCGGCAGGATGGATACAGGAACATCTTGGATACACCAACTTCTTTATCTGGGTATGCGTATGCACCATTCCCGGCATCCTTGCTTCATGGATGATCCGCAATCGACTGGACAGTTCCTTCGGAAAAAAGAGATAAAATTGAATTACTTATAACTTAACACATTAAAAAGTAACAGTCATGAATGTAACAACAAGTAACAAACGCCTATTGGCACTCGATGTGATGCGGGGCATCACCATCGCGGGTATGATCTTAGTAAATACGCCCGGTTCCTGGCAACATGCGTATGCTCCCCTCAAACATGCCGAGTGGATTGGATTAACTCCTACCGATCTGGTATTCCCATTCTTTATGTTCATTATGGGAATCTCCACGTACATCTCTTTGAGAAAGTACAATTTCACCTTCAGTGTTCCCGCGGGTTTAAAAATTCTCAAACGGACCGTGATCATTTTCCTGATTGGAATTGGCATCAGCTGGCTTTCCATTCTCTGCTTCCAGCACGATCCCTTCCCTATCGACCAGATTCGCATTCTCGGAGTCATGCAACGGCTTGCTTTGGGATATGGAGTTACTGCCATAGTCGCTTTACTCATGAAGCATAAATATATACCTTATTTAATTGCTGTACTTCTCATTAGTTATTTTGCAATCCTTGCCCTCGGCAATGGATATGTCTACGACGAAACAAATATTCTTTCCATCGTCGACCGTGCAGTATTAGGACAAGCTCATATCTATGGCGGTCAGATACTTGATCCGGAAGGACTGCTTAGTACTATTTCAGCCATCGCCCACGTCTTAATCGGCTTCTGTGCCGGAAAGCTATTGATGGAAGTAAAAGATATTCATGAGAAGCTGGAACGTTTGTTCCTGATAGGTACTATCCTTACTTTCGCAGGTTTCTTACTGAGTTATGGTTCCCCTATCTGCAAGAAAGTATGGTCTCCTTCCTTCGTACTCGTAACCTGCGGTCTGGGTTCCAGTTTTCTGGCATTACTCGTATGGATCATTGACATTAAAGGTTATAAAAACTGGAGCCGTTTCTTCGAATCGTTTGGAGTAAATCCGCTATTTATTTATGTATTGGCAGATATTCTGGCGATTACGCTGGCAGTCATTCCTATGACCTACCAAGGTGAAGCGACTTCTTTACATGGCTATATTTACAGCGCACTCCTACAACCTGTCTTCGGAGATAAAGGAGGCTCGCTTGTATTTGCCCTGCTTTTTGTCCTTCTCAACTGGGCAATAGGCTACATTCTATATAAAAAGAAAATATACATTAAGATATGATACTCATTGCAGACAGTGGTTCTACCAAAACAGACTGGTGTGTCGTACTGAACGGCGCAGTTATCAAGCGACTTGGAACGAAAGGGATCAACCCTTTCTTCCAGTCGGAAGAAGAAATCCAACAGAAGCTGACAGCTTCCCTTCTGCCTCAACTGCCGGAAGGGAAATTCAATGCAGTTTACTTCTACGGAGCAGGTTGTACACCCGAGAAAGCTCCCGTCCTCCGACGGGCTATTGCAGACAGTCTGCCCGTTATCGGGAATATTAAAGCTAATTCGGATATGCTGGCTGCCGCCCACGGGCTATGTGGCCAGAAGGCTGGTATCGCCTGTATTTTGGGGACGGGGTCCAATTCTTGTTTTTACAATGGAAAAGAGATCGTCAGCAACATCTCTCCTCTCGGATTTATTTTGGGAGATGAAGGTAGCGGTGCCGTACTTGGGAAACTGCTGGTAGGAGATATTCTGAAAAATCAACTTCCTGCCACCTTGAAAGAAGAGTTTCTGAAGCAGTTCGATCTGACGCCTCCCGAAATCATCGACCGGGTTTATCGCCAGCCCTTTCCCAATCGTTTTTTGGCCAGTCTCTCTCCTTTTATCGCACAGCATTTGGAAGAACCGGCTATCCGCCAATTAGTTCTGAACAGCTTTATAGCTTTCTTTCGCAGGAATGTGATGCAGTATGATTACAAGCAATATCCGGTACACTTTATCGGATCGATAGCCTACTGTTACAAAGAGATTCTACAGGATGCTGCCCGACAAACAGGTATTCAGATAGGTAAGATTCTCCAAAGTCCGATGGAAGGATTGATTCAATATCATAGCCAATTATCATTCCATCCTTAATAATAGAAAAACATTCTAAAGACTAAAAGCATAAATTATACTTCAAACGTTTAATGCCACGCAGTTATGTAAAGAATGATAACCATTTATTGACCCGTGTTTAGGTCCAACCTGTAAAACGTTGATTCTCAATAGATAAAAAACATCTAGAATTTCTTTAAAAGAAAAGAGCTGTTGGTTTTAAAGGAACGGTGTCTTGGTTTTAAAGGAACGACCCGTTGGTTTAAAACCAACGGGATCATTCTTTCTTCATATTCTCAATACAATGGGCAAAGTGGTTGATTCTGTAAAATAAATTATCTACATTTCTACCAAGATACGGAATACCTTTCCCGGATCAGCTGCCCATTCTTTCATTGCCTCCAAAGCATCTTCCGGTTTTGCAATCTTTGAGATCAGTTCTTCTACCGGGCACTTCCCTTCTTTCATATAGTTGATTACCGCACGGAAATCAGCAGGCAAAGCATTTCTGGAACCACGAATATCCAGTTCTTTCTGGACGAAATATTTGGTCTGAAAAGCGACTTCGCTTTTGGCGTAGCCAATACAAACCACACGACCGGTAAAGCCAACTTCATCCACAGCCATTACATAAGTCACAGGACTGCCGACAGCTTCAATCACGACATCAGCTCCAAACCCTTCAGTGATTTCCTGTATCCGCTCATGTACATTCTCTGTTTTAGAGTTTACTGCGTAAGACGCTCCCACTCTTTTAGCCAGTACCAGTTTTTCATCATCCAGGTCGACCGCAATCACCGTCGCTCCTCTCAAGGCAGCACGTACAATGGCACCAATCCCGATCATACCACAGCCGATCACCATCACATACTCATTATCAATGACCTGAGCACGGGAAACAGCATGAAACCCTACACTCATCGGCTCAATCAGAGCACAGTCACGGGATGAGATATTACCTGCCGGGATAATCTTCGTCCAAGGAAGCACGGCGTATTCGCACATCACTCCATTCCGTTGTACGCCTAATGTCTCATTATGCTCGCAGGCATTGACACGCCCGTTACGGCACGAAGCACATTTACCACAATTGGTATATGGGTTCAATGTTACATTCATCCCTTTCTCAAAGCCAGCCGGAACATCCGGACCGATCTCTTCAATCACTGCTCCTACTTCATGCCCCGGTATTACAGGGAGTTTCACCATCGGGTTACGCCCCAGAAAAGTGTTTAAATCGGAGCCACAGAAGCCGACATACTTGATTCTTACCAATACTTCACCGACACCGACGGCCGGCTTTTCCAGTTCAACCACCTTCATTTCGGAGGGGTTGACAATTTGAACTGCTTTCATTTTATTTGTTTGAGATAAATTTATTAATCAATTACTTTATAGCCCTTCCAACCGTAATAGGCACAAAACGCAAAACAAATCATCGGTATGCCATAAGCGACATAATAAATATGTTCATTAACGTGCATGAAGTACGCTGTCAACTGAGGAAGACAGGCATTACCGACAATTGCCATTACCAAAAAGGCCGAACCGCTCTTTGTCTGATTTCCGAGTCCTTTCAGTGCCAAAGAGAACTGTGTAGGATACATGATAGACATAAAGAAAGAGATGGCGAGCATCGCATACAGTCCGATCATTCCTCCCCATAGCATCACGACACCACACAAAAGGATATTCATCAAAGCATACACCAGCAACATATCCTGCGGACGGAACTTGACCATCAATCCCGTACCAATCCAGCGCCCTAGCAAGAAGGCCAGCATGTACAGTCCAAAGAAAGTGGTAGCCGTATCTTCCGGCAAACCGGCATAGGTGCAGCAGTAAACGAGAAACAGACTGTTGATAGCTGTTTGCCCACCATTATAAAAGAACTGCGCGATGACTCCCCAACGTAAATGCGAGCGTTTCAGCACATCGAAATCAATCAGTTTTTCTTTCTTTCCGGATGCAGGTTCCGCTCCTTCATCTCCAATCTTCGGCAATTTTGAGAAAACAAATACGACCGCTATCGCAAGAAGCAACAGAGCCAATATCAGATAAGGAAGTTTCATCGCATCCGTTTCCAGTTGTATATAAGCCTGCCAGCCTCCCGGATAATCAACAGGAAGCGTCTCGCGTGTATAATGGGTACCGCTTAGAATCAGCTTGCTCAGAAACATCGCTGCGATAAAAGCGCCTAGTCCATTGAAGGATTGCGCCAGATTCAATCGGCGCGGAGCCGTTTCGGGAGCTCCCAGCACGGTGACATAAGGATTGGCGGCTGTCTCCAGAAAACACATTCCGGTAGCGATAATGAAGAAGATGCAGAGATAAGCCCAATATTCTTTCAGCATGGCAGCAGGAAAGAACAGCAATCCGCCGACAGCTGCCAGCAACAGCCCGAAGATGATTCCCGCCTTATAGCTATAACGCTTCATGAACATAGCTATCGGGATAGGGAAAATAAAGTAAGCCAGCCAATAAGCGGTCTCCGTAAAAGAGGCCTCGAAGGTGTTCAGTTCACAGGTTTTCATCAACTGCCGGATCATTGTGGGAAGCAGATTGCTGCTGATCGCCCACAAGAAGAAAAGGCTGAAAACCAGTGCGAGAGGAATGGTATATGTATTCTTTTTCATGTGTACAGTGATTGTTTAGCGGTATAGTGGCTGTTTCCTTTCTATTCCGACATATTTTTAATGTATGGGAGTTCCGGAAGTTCTGCAAACCCGTAGAATTTCCGCGCATTCCCGCCCAGGAATAACGTTTTCTCCGCTTCCGACAATTCCGGGGATTTCACCACAAAGTCATAAGACATCTTATAAGTAATGGCTGTTATCGTGCGCGGATAATCCGAGCCCCACATCAGTTTCTCCATGCCAACCAGTTCTGCGGCTTCACGAATAGCCTTTATGGCACCTTTAAACGGATAAAACTCGTCATTGAACAGCCATGTGATACCACCGGACTCAATCATCACATTCGGATGACGTGCCAACTTAATCTGCTCCTTCCAATCCGGAAGAGTAACCATCCCGAAATGGCCGACGGCAATCTTCAATCGAGGACATTCCTGAATAATCTCTTCCATCTCCGGAACCTGTATCGCCCCCTCTGCCAAGTCGACTGACAAGATCACTCCCCGCTCTTCCATCCACCGGAACATCTGCATCATTTCAGGACAGTTCAACATTACCCGTCCCTCTTTCAGAAGTAAGCGCTGGGCAGGAATCTTAATCGCTTTAAATCCCTTCCCGATCAGTTCTTTCGCCTGTCCCAGATAGCCCGGCTTGCGAAACTCACACATTCCGCAAACAAAGAAACGGTCCGGATAGCGTGAAACAACCTCCATCAGATAATCGTTCTGAATGCCGTCTATAAATTCTTGTGTAATAACCGCAGCCGAGACTTGGGCATAATCCATATTGGACAGAAAAACTTCCGCACTATTCACCCCGTCAATCATAAAAGGAGGAACCATCTGCCGAATCTCCCCCATAAACAGGGAGCGTCCGTTCTCTAAAGTACGGATAGGAAAACCATCGACCACCGTATCTTGGCGAAGCCACAGATGGGCATGCGCATCAATAATCGTATAATCCATAGAATCGACCGTTTTTTTAAGAGTTTGCCCAACTTACACGCTGCTGTTCTCCGATAATTTCCCGCACTTCACGCACGAGTTCCCAATCGACCGGTTCTTCAATAAAGCCGATATTTTTCTTCACATTCTCCGGATTAGTGGTGCTGAACAGGGTAGTCGCAATCTTTGGATTACTCACCGAGAATTGCATAGCGAGCTTTTCTATCGGATAATTCTTTGCTTTACAATGCTCCATCGCTTTGCGACAGGCATCTACCAATGGCTTGGGAGCCGGATGCCAAGCCGGAACACCACGTTCGCTCAGCAAGCCCATCGAGAGAGGAGAAGCATTGATGACACCGATTTCTTTCGATTCGAAATAGTCAAGGAAGTCAGCCAATTTATCATCACACAGGCAATAGTGACAGAAGCTAAGAACAGATTCAATGGTACCGTTCGGCGAACGGTCTATCACCCATTTCAAGTTTTCGAGCTGCAAGTCAGTGATTCCGACATGTCCTACCACTCCTTTCTCACGCAGTTCGACCAAAGCAGGCAATGTCTCATTAACCACCTGATTCAGGTCCGCAAACTCAATATCATGCACATTGATCAAATCGATGAAGTCAATATTCAGACGTTCCATACTTTCATATACACTCTCCGTCGCACGCTTTGCCGAGTAGTCCCATGTATTGACTCCGTCTTTGCCATAGCGTCCGACTTTCGTAGAAAGATAATAACGGTCGCGAGGAATATCCTTCAGCGCTTTGCCTAGAACAGTCTCTGCCTTATAATGTCCGTAATAAGGGGAAACATCGATAAAGTTCATTCCGGCTTCGATGGCTGTAAACACAGCCTGAATGCCTTCTTTTTCTTTTAAATCATGGAAAACTCCTCCCAGAGAGGAAGCTCCGAAGCTGAGAGACGATACTTTCATCCCTGTCTTTCCGATTTCATGGTATTGCATACGTATAGGGTTTTAAATTATTTTGTATGCGACAAAAGTAAGGGGTGAACCCTTCTCAACGGACAAGAGAGGGGCGAAAAAGCTACGTAACGGTTTACGTAAAAAATCTTTCTTTAAATGCGGAGATTTATCAGGGAATATGCTTTCTTTGCAGATAAATCTAAGTTGGAGACCTTCAGATGGAAAACCGGAAACATACTTCACTCAAAGACCTCGCCCAAGCATTAGGCGTATCCATCCCTACTGTATCCCGAGCGCTGAAAGACAGCCCGGAAATCAGCCGTGAACTTTGCGCCAAAGCCAAGAAGCTGGCCAAAGAGATGAATTATCGTCCCAATCCTTTCGCTATGAGTCTGCGAAAGAATGCGCCGCGCATCATCGGAGTGATCGTTCCGGATATTGTCACTCATTTCTTTGCCTCCATTCTGAACGGGATAGAGAACATGGCGATCGATAACGGATATTTCGTCATTATCACGACATCGCACGAGTCTTTCGAGCATGAAAAAAGGAATATAGAGAATCTGGTCAATATGCGGGTAGAGGGGATTATCGCCTGCCTGTCTCAGGAAACAACTGACTTTTCTCATTTTGCCGCATTGAAAGAGATCAATATGCCGCTGATTCTGTTCGACCGTGTTTGCCTGACCGATCAATTCTCGTCAGTAATAGCAGACGGAGCACAATCCGCACAAATGGCTACCCAGCATCTGCTGGACAATGGAAGTAAACGGGTAGCTTTTATCGGCGGTGCCAATCATCTGGATATTGTAAAAAGAAGGAAGCACGGTTATCTGGAAGCCTTGCGCGATAATCGGATTCCGATTGAAAAGGAATTAGTTGTCTGCCGGAAAATTGATTATGAGGAAGGACAGATTGCTACGGAAACATTATTATCTCTCCCCCAGCCTCCCGATGCCATCCTTGCCATGAATGACACATTGGCTTTTGCCGCTATGGAAGTAATCAAAAGGCACGGACTTCGTATTCCCGACGATATCGCCATCATCGGATACACGGATGAGCAGCACGCCAATTATGTGGAACCCAAGTTATCTGCCGTATCGCATCAGACTTATAAGATGGGGGAAACAGCCTGTCAACTGCTGATTGATCAGATTAAGGGAGACAGGACGGTCAAGCAAGTGGTGATTCCGACACATTTGCAGATAAGGGAGAGTAGCATTAAGGAGAATAATAAAAAAAATGCTGTATCTACGTAATATAGATACAGCACCTTTTACATATAGAGAGTTTTATCTTATTATTTCAACTCCGCTTCAGTATTAGCAAAATCAAGCAATGTGATATCAAAGACAAGAGCTGAATACCCCAAAATACCGGTAGTACCGCTACTTCCATAGGCATAATCCCAAGGGATATAAACCTTCCAACGATCACCAACTTCCATTTTCTGAAGCACTTCACCCCAACCGGTAATTACCCCGCTGACCTGGAAAATGGTGGTAGGAGAATCTCCTTCACTTGGATCTTTCCCATCTACAACCGGATTATCTCCCTTAAAGTTACCATCAAAATATTCTCCTAAAATATTTGTTCCTTTATAATATACCTTCACATAGTCAGTATATTTAGGATTTCCCGCCTTTACTACATGATCAGTCATTGGCTCCATTTCCTTATAATAAATATAATTACCAGGAGCAGTCAACATCTCTATGCGTTCCAAGCCTCCTCTACCAGAAGCCGTAGCATAAACATTCGCAAGAGAGTCAATAAATGCCTCATTGCGCGCACGCCAATTATCGTATTTACCAACTTCTTCGGTTTCGCTACAAGAAACAAAAGCCAAAGCCAGTAATACTAAGGAGAATAAATAGATTTTTTTACTCATTCGTTAATGGTTTATTGTAAAGTTTTCAATAATGAAGTGATGCTCACTCTGTCTGCGATGATATTGTTCAGTTCAGAGATAGCTACACGCTCTTGCTGCATGGTATCGCGATTACGCAATGTCACGCAGTTATCTTCTAATGTCTGATGATCCACTGTTACGCAGAACGGAGTACCGATGGCATCCTGACGACGATAACGCTTGCCGATGCTGTCTTTTTCGTCATACTGGCAGTGGAAGTGGAACTTCAGAGCGTCGATGATCTCACGGGCCTTTTCAGGCAGACCGTCTTTCTTGATCAACGGCATAACAGCCAGTTTCACCGGAGCAAGGGCAGCAGGCAATTTCAGCACAACACGGCTTTCTCCGTTTTCCAGTTGCTCTTCGCAATAAGCAGCGCTCATGATGCTCAGGAACATACGGTCTACACCGATAGAAGTTTCAATCACATACGGAGTGTATGATTCATTCAATTCCGGATCGAAGTATTTGATGCTCTTGCCGGAGAATTTCTCATGCTGAGACAAGTCGAAGTTCGTACGGGAGTGGATACCTTCCACTTCTTTGAAACCGAATGGCATCAGGAACTCGATATCTGTTGCAGCATTGGCATAATGAGCCAATTTATCGTGGTCGTGATAGCGGTAGCTGGCATCACCGAAGCCCAGCGCTTTATGCCATTTCAGACGAATCTCCTTCCATTTCTTGAACCAATCCAGTTCCGTTCCCGGTTTTACAAAGAACTGCATCTCCATCTGTTCGAACTCACGCATACGGAAGATGAACTGACGGGCAACAATCTCATTACGGAAAGCCTTACCAATCTGGGCAATACCGAAAGGTACTTTCATACGACCGGTTTTCTGCACATTCAGATAGTTTACAAAGATACCCTGTGCCGTTTCCGGACGAAGATAAATCTTCATGGCACCGTCTGAAGTCGATCCCATTTCTGTAGAGAACATCAGGTTGAACTGACGAACTTCCGTCCAGTTCTTAGTACCGGAAATAGGACATACGATCTCTTCATCAACAATGATCTGACGAAGTTCATCCAGATTATTATCATTCAGTGCTTTTGAGAAACGAGTGTGAAGTGCATCACGCTTAGCCTGATGTTCCAACACACGTCCGTTGGTAGAACGGAATTGAGCCTCATCGAATGATTCACCAAACTTCTTGGCGGCTTTTGCTACTTCTTTATTGATTTTATCGTCATATTTAGCCAACTGATCTTCGATCAATACGTCAGCACGATAACGTTTTTTAGAATCCTTATTGTCAATCAAAGGGTCATTGAATGCGTCCACGTGTCCGGAAGCCTTCCAGATGGTAGGGTGCATAAAGATGGCAGAGTCGATACCGACAATGTTTTCGTGCAACAGCACCATGCTGTCCCACCAATATTTTTTAATGTTGTTTTTCAATTCAACGCCCATCTGACCATAGTCATATACTGCGCCTAGTCCGTCGTAGATATCGCTTGAAGGAAATACGAAGCCGTACTCTTTACAGTGCGATACAAGTTTCTTAAAAACGTCTTCTTGTGCCATTTTCTTTTCTATATCTATTAATTTGATTTTCCTTTTTTCGTAAAAAGTGCCACAAAGATAGGGATTTATCTCATAAATAAGACAGCGAGGGTATTAATTTATCTTATTCCTGAACTTCTTCATCGAATTTTGACCCTTCCATATTAAATTCTGCGAATTCCGTTTCCTTATCCGCCTTCTTCATTTCTGTGGTCAACATACTTTCAGGCATATAATATTTAAAAGGTATGCGCATACACTCCGTTTTCTTCAATTCCCTACTAAACTTGGAATTCGCAACAAAATAGACACGGGAGATAGAAACCTTTCCCGGTGTTACTTGTTCGGGGGACTCACATCCCTGACTTGTCAATGCGGTCTGAAATGTTCCAAGTCCTTCAATCGTCACCGAATGACCCGAAGACAGTAATTCCTGGATACTTTCAACCAATTCCGACAGGATACCTTCTATCTGCCCACGATGAAATCCCGTCATCTTTGCCATACGTACCGCAAGTTCTTTGTTTTTCACTCCGCCTTTTCGCTGCATTTTACTAGAGACACCATACCATAACTCTTTTCGTTTCCCGGATGTTAAATCCGCTTTCTTTCTTACTACATAAGGGATAGACATAATCTTATAATCCTTTCTTTTTTGATTTACTAATAATGATTTGACCGACACCCGGGTGTCAGTCATACTGAGACCCGGATGTCAGATATACCAACACCCGGATCTCGGTATGACCAAGACCCGGGTGTCAGACTAGTTTTTCTTGCCACAAAATTAATTATTTATTATAGAGAAAGCAAAAGAATTCATCTATATTTACGTATTCAATATCAATAAAAGTTCATAAAGCTGTTGAGAAGAGAAGCTCAAGCTTCATTTAGCACCGGTAGATTTTCTTCGTGGGTAAGGATTATGCCACACTGGCGACAGAAATCCTCTTCACATGTGATACCATATTGAGCCTTGTATGGTTGAAACCAGGTAAAGTTCAGCTATCCATTAGGACGACATATCTTCAACCTGCGTCATTGGCATAGCTGCGAATCACCTTCAATCCACTCTTAAACTATCTTTTGAACAAAATTGCAAGCCTTTTGAATCATATTTAAAAGCGATATTCAACTTTTTGACTTCATTTGCAAAAACAAAAATGATATGAAAACACCCAATTCTAAATTTGATTATATCGGTATCTTATATTTTATACTGATTTCCATTATGATTATCATACTACTAATTTATATAATATAAGACACAGAAATTAATTTTAAATACAATACCTATATGAAAAAAGAACATTCACTTTTATTCTTGCTATTCATTAAGAGAATAGTCGGATTAAAATCCCACCGATTGGAAAATCTACTTAGATTTTCATTCATTCTCTTATGCGCCATGAATACATCGCTCTCTTTTTCTCAAGATAAAGAGCTAAAAGTAATTGGAGTAGTAACCGACACCCAAAACAATCCTCTACCTGGAGTCAGTGTCCTCATAAAAGGTAGCTCAACAGGTGTTGTCAGCAACCTGGATGGTAAATATGCAATTGCTGTTCCAAATCAGAACTGTACTCTCATATACTCGTACACAGGTTTTGCGAAACAGGAAATTGCGGTGAAAGGCAAAAGGGTTCTGAATGTAATCCTGAAAGAATCTGTGAAAGAATTAAATGAAATTGTAGTTGTCGGATATGGAGCCATGAAAAAGAGGGATATCACCGGTTCCATCGCTTCCATCACTTCGAAATCTATCGAGGAAAGAAATGCCATTTCAGTCACTGATGTACTACAGGGACAAATGGCAGGTATTGAAATCACTTCCGGTTCCGGAGCACCGGGTGAAGGCTCTGATATTCGGATTCGTGGAACTTCCACTTTCGAAGGTGGAGTAAAACCTTTGTTTATTGTCGATGGAGTTCCTTTTGAGAGCATTGACGATATTAACCCTGCGGATATCGAGTCTATCGAGGTTCTTAAAGATGCTGCTTCAGCAGCCATTTATGGTTCACGCTCCGCCAATGGCGTTATTTTAATATCAACCAAACAAGGTGAAAAAAGTCGTCCCAGATTGGACATACGTTATCTGAAAAGTTTCAGTACCCTGACTCGTAAGATGCCAAAAGCTAATGGAGCAGAACGCAGATACTATGACAAAGTTCGTCAGAAACTTACTAATGGAGTCAATGGATATAATATCAAAGACTCATTGGCTTTCTTCAATAACCAAGATATTGACTTACAGGATTTAATTTTCCGTACTGCATCCAGGGATCAACTTGATTTAAGCGCAAGCGGAGCCTCTGATAAATTCAAATATTACGTAAGTGCCGGTTTACTTTCTGACAAAGGTATCATCCAGAATAGTAGTTATACACGTATTACTACTCGCATTAATGGTGAATATAAACCCAACAAGTACATTACTTTGGGCAGCAAGCTGCACCTTAGCATAGTCAACAAAAAAGGTATTTCCGAAGATGGCGTGCTGAATCAGTTACTTGAGCGCCCTTCCTACTGGGCTATATTCAACCCGGATGGCAGTTATGTACCCAATATCAGCAGTAGGCGCAATCCTTATGCAGTAATGATGGATGATGTTCAAAAGAATCAGAACTATAAGGCATCCATATTTGAATATCTGGAAGTTAACTTTAACAGTAAATTCAAGTTCAATACGAATGTACAGGGAAACTTTATTCTTGACCGGAATCAGTCATATCGCCCCTCTCCGCAATTGGCGGTAACCGAACGTACTACCGGCAGAGATCTATCCGAACTAAATTACGACTGGGCAAACGAAAACTATTTCAGCTATGTCGACAATTTCAAGTTTCATAATATCAATGTAATGGTAGGTAACAGTATACAGGGATGGGCCAGAGAAAACATGAATATAGTGGGATTGGACTATACCACTGATATGATTTACACATTGAATGCCGCTTCGTTATTTGATACACAAAAGACATATACACGTATGTACCGCCACTCTATGACATCATTCTTCGGACGCGCCGCATACAATTATAAAAGCCGTTACCTGCTAAATGCCAATATCCGTGCCGACGGTTCTTCACGTTTCGGTTCATCCAAACGCTGGGGTGTATTTCCTTCCGCTTCTATCGGATGGCGTTTCTCCGACGAACGTTTCATGAGATGGAGCAAGCGATTCTTAAGTGACGGAAAACTAAGAGCCAGTTGGGGTATCACTGGTAATCAGGAAATCGGCGATTACGATTCATGGCAGCTATATAGCCCGAACTACATTTATGAAGGTGTCTCCGGAATTGCAGCAAGCAACTTGGCATATAATGGTTTAAGTTGGGAAGAAACTACTCAATACAACATAGGTTTAGATCTACAGTTGTTCAACAGTAAAGTTCGAATTGTAGCAGATTACTATAAAAAGAACACAGACAAATTACTGTGTCAGGTAGAAGTTCCCAAAGAAACCGGATTCACTACCATCCGTAAGAATGTAGGCTCAATGTCGAATGAAGGTTTTGAGTTTTCACTTGACTATGACGTACTTCGCCTGAAAGACTTCAGTTGGTCATTGAACTTCAATATTGCTCACAATACCAGCAGAATCAAACAGATTGCAGACGGAGTCCCTTTCTATAAGGGAATGGATGATGCCATTTATGTACAACCCAACTCCAAGCTGGGAGAGTTCTATGGATACAAATATTTAGGAATCTATCCTTATGATGAATCCAACGCTTATACCAAAGACTGGAACCAACTGACACCGGAATTTACCAACGGAACTTTTACCGGAAAATATCTCATCAACGGCACAGAGTATACAGGAGAAATTCTACAAAAGAAAAGTTCGGATGGTAACCCGTTAAAAGGTGGTGACGTGGATTATGTAGACATAAACGGAGACGGAATTATTGATGTATCCGACAAGACAAAAATCGGTTGCGCACAACCCGACGTATATGGCGGATTCAGCACTAATTTCTCATACAAAGGCATCTCTTTATACATATCATTTTACTACTCCTTAGGTGGTGATATTTACAACTATGCGGAAGCTAAACGTAACAAGTTCTCCTATGACGGTGCAACACCTTCGCCGGATGCCATTGCCAATATGTGGACAGGACCGGGTGATATAGCCAAATATCCGGCTCCGATCAACAAAGAACACAACAGACTTCCGCCATCCAGTTTCTACATTGAAGACGCCTCTTACATCAAGCTACGCAATGTAAAACTAAGCTATTCACTACCTAAGAAATGGATAAATACGGTATGGATGAAAGCAGCTACCGTTTATGTATATGGCAACAATCTCTTGACCTTTACCAATTATAAAGGTTATGACCCTGAATTCTCATTGGGAACAAGCGATCCTTTGACTTTAGGTATCGATCAGAATCGTTATCCGAGAAAGAGAGAATATGGACTAGGCGTAAATGTGACATTCTAAACAACAAGTAATCATGAAATCTAAATATTATACTATCATCCTGACATTATCGCTACTATGTGCTTCGTGCAGCGATTTTCTAACAGAAGAACCAATTAGTGACCTGACAGCCGGAAGCTTTTGGAAAACGGACAAAGACGCGGAAGTGGGAATTGTCGCGATATACAGCGCTTTTTCAAAAGCAATCTCACCGGGAATGTGGGACTGGGGAGAACTCCGTGCCGACAACTATATTCCTCACGACAAAGATGCATTCGATCAAAAGGAAATGATTTACAACAATATACAGGTTGACAATCAGGCTGCACTATGGACGGATTTGTACAGTGTCATCAGCAGAGCCAATGCGGCTATCAAATACATTCCCCGCATTACCATGACACCTAACAAGAAGAATAATCTCCAAGCCGAAGCATATGCTTTACGCGCATGGGCTTATTTCTACTGTGTACGTGTATGGGGCGACGTGCCTTTATACACAGAACCAATAGAAGAAATCTCGCAAGGTATCTACCGGGAACGTACAGATAAAAATACCATTTTTCAGGAAGTCATCTTACCGGACCTTGAAAAGGCTTATTATCTGATCGACAAGACTTCAACTGTCCGTACCCGAATTAATGTCGCCACTATATGCGCACTCACAATGGACGTAAACGCATGGTTACATGATTATGAGAAAGTGGTAAGTACGATGAAAGAAAAGGTACAAATATTGAATAAGCGGAATTGGGGACTCTCCGCTTTGACTCCGGAAACGTTCGCAAAAGACTGGAGAGCAATCTTTATAGAAGACAATCAAGCCGAAACCCCGATAGAAGTGATATTCAAATTAGCCTATGACCAATTGGGAAACGGTGAGAACCAATCAATCAACTACTTTGCAAGTTCCCAACCCAGAGTATTTCTATCCGATAAAATAAAAGGTATGTATGGCATACTGGATAAACGATTTGGCAGTACGCAATGGGAAGACATAGGTGAAGGCAAAACGCAATTGAAAAAGAAGTTTTGGCCGGATGGCACCATTTTCGTGGGTACAGGCCGTGTATATTCAGACAATGATTTAGTACTATACCGCTACGCTGATATTGTATTATTATATGCCGAAGCGTTAAATGCATTGGACAGAACTCCGGAAGCTATCACCGAGCTAAACAGAACAAGAACCCGTAGTGGAGAAAACCCATTTTATGCAAGCGACTTTGTAAGTAGTGACGAGATTCTCGACGCAATACTGGAAGAGCGGCAAAAAGAGTTTGTCGGTGAGGGTAAACGATGGTTCGACCTGGTTCGCTGCAACCGTTGGCAAGAAGTGATGGAACCAATTAATGGAATGAATGATGAAAGAAAAGTATTATTCCCCATTCATCGCGATCATATCAATCAGAATCTCAATTTAAAACAGAACCCCGGTTATTAACAAACTAAGATCAGCAAACTTATGAAAACTTTAAAACTTTATATCATATTATGTATTTCCAGTCTGTGTTTATTCAGTTGTCTGGATATACAAGACAGTTATGATTATGAACCAGCTAATATAGACAACAATGTTTATATGAATACATGGGAATTTATCCAGTCACGCCCGGATGCGTTCTCATCTCTTCAGACCGCCATCGAATGTTCAGGGATAGATCTGTCGATATATACTCAGACTGAAAAAAAATACACCTACTTGTTACTTCATAATGATGCATTCAAAGGGGCAAATGGTATCTTGTCCAACTATGGAGTGGCATCTATTGAAGACATGGACAAAGAGACATTAACAAACATCTTATTGTATCATGTGATAGACGGATATTACCACGGACTCGGCACTCTCAATTTTGATCCGATCAATGTGATTACTTTATGGAAATCACCGAATGCCTTTATGACATTAAAGCTGAACAATTCTGCTTCTATCGAGTCTTATTCACGTCTGGTCATCAACGACATGTTGGGCAACAGTACTCCGGTCACAGCAATGACCAGCAATATCCTGACAACCAATGGGGCTGTACATGTAGTAGGTCAAGAAATCGTTTACAAACCATAATCTTAAATTATCATAGTATGAAATCGAAACTATATATTATTATTTCATTTATATGTGTCAGCCTGTGCTGGCTATCATGTAATGATGATGATAAACATACAGGACCCGCACCTGAAATATTGTTTATGACAGAGTCGATGTCTATCGACTTGAATAAAACGAATAATCCATCTATTGTTTGTGTTATCAACTCAGAAGTCGGACTTAAATCCGTTCAGAGCTGTATAGTGAAAGAAGGAGATATCGAAATGGAAATAGACAATCCTGTTACCAACTTCTTCAATAAGAACAGTTATTCTTTGTCACAAACTCCTGTCTATACGGAAGATATGATTGGATTCAAAGTCTCTGCAACTGACATAAACGGACAAACATCCGTTTTGACATTACCTTTCAAAGTCATTCCATTACGTGATGCCCCGGTTGTTTCATTTAATGAAGGTATTAATGAAATTGATTACAGAGAAGGGGATCCGATGCCTTCTATTTCTGTGAGAGTAAGCAGTGAAGAAAACCTGCGATATATCGCTTTTTCCGAAGTTGTGAACAGACAAGAGAAAATCATACCCATCAATGGAAAAGACACACTGAAATTCACCAATAACGAAAAAGAGTATGTGTTGAATCTCCAAGATGACGGTTTCCAATTTAAAGTAGGAACCACTGCCATCAAAATTGCGGCAGGAGCAGGCTCTTCCGATATGGTTAAAATAAAAATCGGAACATTGAAAGTCAATTTTGAGGAAATTCCCGCACCGGAAATCCTGTTTGATTCAGAAGGAGATCTTCAGGTAAATGAATTTGCCGACCTGACTGTCACGGGGAAAATAAACTCTCAATCCAAAGTTACTTCTGTTAGTTATTACAGAAAAACTGCTGAAGGCAAAGAACAAATAGGGGAAACTGTTCATCCGGACGAAAGTGCATACAACTTCTCTGTAACCCTGGAACGAGTTACGTTTGATGTACAGGCAGTAGTTATAGAAGCCACGGATCAGTTAGGTAAAACAACCACTATAGAAAAACCGATAAAGGTGAAAGAACTGGCACCCGCCCCGTCTATCATCCTCGATCAGACAGCCGAACAATTCAATGGGGTAAGTATTGATGCTCTTATAGCATTAACCGGAAAAATAACTTCTGAAGCCGGAATAACATCCGTTGTAATTACCCAAACGACTCGTAAAGGAGAGGAAAGTACGAACGAAATCCATATTACGAACGACAGAGAGGTGATTATTGACCAAAATTATACGGCAGATATAGAGTTAGCAGGTCTTAAATTAACGGCAACCGATATTAACGGCAAACAAAGCGTCATTTCGTATGATATACATGTAGGATACTACTATTATACAGTACTTATGTCATTGGATGGTGCGCCTAACCATGGAGATTCTACTCCAGGTTGCTTCTTCTCTGCCTCAGCAGCGAGAGCATTCGATTACTGCGATGGAAAAGACAATTGGCAAGAGGTTGATATTGCCTTCTCTTCTTACAGTAGCAATACAGTCATAAGAGTGGCTTCTTTAAAACAAAGCATAACCAAATTCAAACATGCAACATGCGGCTTGGATAAATGGGACAATGTGAAAGGCGTTTACTTCAGAACAGCCTCCAATATAAAGAGAAGCGGTTTTGATAAAGCTACCATAAACGATATGAAAGCGGAACGGCTTGCAACAGGCTTCGCAGAAGTGGCATCACTTACCGAAGGTAACTTCGAAACGGCAACAGAAGCAGTCGGAGTATACGAAACGCCGATTAACGGGGTTGCCAAACGAGTAATCGTCACTTACGACCACTTTGTAGAACGCACTACTCAAAATCTGGCAGCTTCCAAATTTATGATCAAAGTAAAAATTGAAAAATAATCAGACTGGAATCCATTTGGTAGCAACTCTATCCATAGTTGTTGCTACCAAATAAAAACAAATTATCATAAATACACATGAGCCATACTATAAAAAAAGAGTCGTCTATCTACCCTATATTCATTATGGGATTCCTATTCTTCATCTTTGGATTTGTTTCCTGGGTGAATTCCATACTGATTCCATATTTCCGAATAGGATGCGAGCTGAACCATTTTCAATCTTATTTGGTAACATTTGCTTTTTATATAGCTTATTTTATCATGTCGGTACCGGCTTCCTTCCTGCTAAATAAATTAGGAATCAAAAAAGGGTTGGCTACCGGATTATGGACAATGGCATTGGGAGCACTTTTATTCGTGCCCGCCGCATACACCAGAACATATGGTATCTTTTTGGCGGGTTTATTCATTTTAGGAACCGGACTAGCTATTCTTCAAACTGCCGCTAATCCCTATATTACCAATATAGGGCCGATAGAAAGTGCTGCCAAACGAATCAGTATCATGGGATTATGTAACAAGTTTGCAGGAATAATCTCTCCCCTCATCTTTGCTGCATTGGTCCTGAAAGCATCCGATAATGAGCTATTCAGACAGCTCAACCAAAATATCTTAGTTGGAGAAGAACGCACGGCAGTTCTCGACGAACTTATCGGCAGAGTTATGATTCCCTATGCAATCCTTGCATTGATATTGTTTATATTCGGATTATTCATTCGCTACTCATCACTCCCCGAAATGAATCTCCAAAAACAGGAGAAAGAGAAAACCGCAACTTCACAGAAGAAGGACGGCATTTGGGATTATCCTTATCTGATACTAGGTGTTTTGGCTCTCTTTTTCCACGTAGGAACTCAGGTTATTGCCATTGATACTATTATCGGATATGCAGAAAGTATGAATGTAAGTCTTATTGATGCCAAACATTTTCCATCATACACTTTGATCTGTACATTGACAGGATATACGATAGGCGTATGCCTGATTCCTAAAATCATTTCTCAAACCCGGGCTTTACAAATTTGTACAGTATTGGGGCTATTGTTATCAACAGGAGTGGTGATGTTATCAAAACAAGTTGATTTCATGGGAATGCAAGTAGATATATCCATATGTTTCCTTGTGCTGCTCGGGCTGCCGAACGCATTAATATATGCCGGTATATGGCCTCTTGCCATCCATGACTTAGGACGTCATACCAACCTAGGCTCCTCGCTTTTGGTCATGGCATTATGTGGTAACGCCTTCCTGCCGATGGTTTATGGGGCCATCGCTGATGTTTATGATGTACGTACGGGATACTGGGTATTAATTCCCTGCTTCATATACCTTGTTTTTTATGCGATTTACGGTTATAAAATAAAAACATGGAGAATATAAAACTCATTAAGATATATAACTGCCGGGCGATAACAGCTTCCCGTATTCTATCGGATGCTACTGTCATTGTAAAAGACGGCGTGATAGAAGAACTGACAACTGGTAAAATAGAAGTCAATGACGCAAAAGAAATCGATGGAAACGGCCTGTATGTTTCCCCTGGTTTTATAGACTTGCATACACATGGAGCCGGTAATCATGACTTCATGGACGGCAGTGTGGAAGCCTATTTGGAAGCAGCCCGTGTTCATGCCTGTCATGGCACTACATTGTTATATCCAACCACCCTGACAAGTACCAATGACGCTCTTTTCAATAGCTTTGAGAAGTATGAGAAAGCATGTTCCTGCAATCACAACGGAGCAGCCTTTGGTGGGATACATTTAGAAGGCCCTTACTTCGCCCACAGTCAGCGTGGAGCACAGGATCCGAGATTTCTCAAAACTCCTGTTCCATCGGATTATCAGGAAATACTATCCCACACCAACCACATAGCCCGGTGGAGCATAGCCCCCGAACTTCCGGGAGCACTTGAGTTGGGAAATTATTTGGATAACAGAGGGATATTACCTTCAATCGCCCACACAGATGCGACTTATGAAGAAGTTCTGAAAGCATTTGATTGTGGATACCGGCATATCACCCACTTCTATTCCGCCATGTCAGGAATTACCCGAAAAAATGCTTTCCGGTATGCCGGTGTCATTGAGAGCGGTTATCTGATAAATGGAATGACTCTTGAGATTATTGCAGATGGAATACATGTACCTAAAAGCCTGATGCAATTAGTCTATAAAATTAAGGGAGCAGAAAATATTGCTTTGGTTACGGATTCAATGAGAGCCGCGGGTATGCCGGACGGAAAAAGTATCCTTGGCAGTATCGAAGAAGGACAAGAGGTGCTCATTGAAGACGGAGTTGCCAAACTACCGGATCGCTCGGCTTTCGCTGGTAGTGTAGCGACTGCTGACAGATTGGTGCGTACAGCCACTAAAATAGCGGAAATACCTTTATGTGACGCAGTCAGAATGGTATCGGCAACTCCTGCCGGAATAATGGATATCCAACAACATAAAGGTAGTTTACAGAAAGGAAAAGATGCCGATTTGATTTTATTCAATGAGAACATCGATATTAAAATGACCATGGTCAAAGGAAATATTATATATGAAAACTTATAAAACAAAAAACGAAAGATATGAAGATAGATAATTTATCAGTAAAAATCAGCGAAAACCGCATCTCAATGGGAATCCAGGCAGCTTCAGAAGCTGCCATATGCCTGAAACAATTATTAAAAGAAAAGGATATCGCTAATATTATATTTGCGGCAGCTCCATCCCAAAATGAATTTTTGGATGCTCTGAGTCAAATGGAAGACATAGACTGGAAAAGGGTAAATGCATTTCATATGGATGAATACATAGGGCTGGAAAAAGATGCACCTCAAGGGTTTGGCAACTTCTTGCAGAGACATATCTTTTCCAAAGTACCTTTTCGGAATGTTTTCTTTCTGAACGGTCAGGCGGAAAACATACAAGAAGCGTGTCGGGAATATACGTCACTCTTACAAAACAACCCCACTGATATTGTATTCATGGGAATCGGAGAAAATGGACACATTGCTTTTAATGATCCTCATGTGGCGGACTTTCAAGATCCACATTTGGTGAAAGTTGTCGATCTTGATGAAAAGTGCCGACAACAACAAGTTAACGACGGATGTTTCGCCAATATTGACAAAGTTCCAACTCATGCGCTCACTCTTACGGTACCTGCCCTGTACAGAGCTGATTATCTATTCTGCATAGTGCCTGGAAAGACAAAGGCATGGGCTGTAAACGAAACATTAAGAGGACCGGTGTCTCCCCAATGTCCTGCTTCTATTTTAAGAAATCATCCCCATGCCACATTATACATTGACAATGACAGTTCCAGTATATTTATGTCTAAATAGATTTATATGAAATACTTTATATCTTTATTATCTATTATCCTATTAGGAATCGGTCAGGTTCATGCTTACGGCAAGTACCCCATTATCCCCTACCCCAAAGCCCTTCAGGCAATGGAAGGATACTTTATTTTTCAAGGTAATATGCAATTGTCAATACCTTCCAAGGATAAAGAGGTTCATCAGATTGCTACCGATTTCATAAATAGATTATCTAAAGTATCAGGTTTGCAATTGACTATTGCTCAAGATAATATATATGCAGATATCGTCTTCACCCAAGACAAGTCTTTGGGTAAAGAAGCTTATCTATTAAACATATCACCTGAGAAAATCATTGTAAAAGCCGCATCACCTGTCGGTTTCTTCTATGCAGTGCAAAGCATCCTGCAGCTGTTACCAGCTGAAATCTGCTCACCTGATTTCATAGGAAATCAGGTGGTATGGCAGATTCCTTGTGCTCATATCGCAGATGAGCCCAGCTTCGGTTACCGGGGAATGATGTTGGATGTTGCCAGATATTTTATGCCCAAACAATATGTATTAGAATTTATAGACCGGTTAGCCGCCCAAAAAATCAATTATTTCCACTTTCACCTGACAGAAGATCAGGGATGGCGAATTGAAATAAAGAAATATCCGCGTCTTACTTCAGTCGGGGCATACAGACCATATACTCAAACAGGGTACAAACATTTTCATGCACCGGTTATTCCCGACGGAGTAGAACACCAAGGATTCTATACGCAAGAAGATATTAAGGAAATTGTGGCATATGCAGAGCAACGTTATATCACGATCATTCCCGAAATAGAACTGCCAGGACATAGTTCTGCCGCAGTAGCTGCTTATCCAGAATTGTCCTGCGGAATAAAAAAAGAATATGAAGTAGTGAAAAACTTCGGCATTTTTGATAATGTTTTCTGTCCGAAAGAGACGACATTTCAGTTCCTGAATGATGTCTTCACTGAGGTTGCGGAACTTTTCCCCGGAAAGTATATCCATATCGGCGGGGATGAATGTCCAAAAGCGGCCTGGAAACAATGTAAACATTGCCAACAGTTAATAAAGAATTTAAAACTAAAGGGCGAGAGTGGTTTGCAAAGCTATTTCATTCATCGTGTAGAAAAGATTCTGAACGCAAAGGGAAAACAACTGATTGGTTGGGATGAAATATTGGAAGGTGGCTTGGCTCCTAATTCAACAGTAATGTCATGGAGAGGTGAACAAGGTGGTATTAAGGCTGCCCAAGCCGGTCATCCTGTTATTATGATTCCTAATGCAGATACTTATTTAAATTATTATCAGGAAGACCCGGAATTTGCTCCGGTGGGATCCGGCAGTTTTCTCCCTATGGAACAAATCTATCGCTTCAACCCTTTATCCACGCTACTAAAGGGAAATTTAAGTCAATACGTCCTAGGCACAGAAGCTGCATTATGGACACCATATATGAAAACCCCTCAAGTAGTGGATTACTATATGTATCCTCGTTTTTATGCTTTTGCGGAAGTTGCTTGGGGAACGAATAAGCCTGAACGTTATCAAGAATTCCTGACGAATCTCAATCCACACTACAAACGTTTGGATTATCAGTCTGTCCATGCATGCCGCAATTATTTCGATGCCTATATTGACGGAACATTCAACCGCCGTACACAATCTTTCGAAATACGATTAAAAGGGATGATGCCCGGTTCTGAAATCCATTATACACTGAATGGGAATGAACCGACCATAAAAGACGCTACATATACCCAACCTATTAAAATCACCAGGGACACCCATATCAAAGCGGCCATTTTCAATAATGGTAAACAAGTTGGTAAAGTTACTCAGAAATCTTTCTTTGTAAACAAGGCGACCGGCAAAAAGACTTCTTCGAACGTAGCTTATAGGTTCAAGCCTGATAATCCGGGAGCCAAAGATTACAGTGAATTTAATTTCTGCGGTCTGACAAATGGCATACGCGGTTACTTGAACCATGTGCATCCTTGGGTTGCCTTCAAGCCAGCCCGATACACCGAGATTGTTGTCGATCTTGATACCCTGACTTCTTTCAAAGAAATACGTTACGGAGTGATGAATGGATATGGGCAGGAAGCCGTTGCCCCCAAGTCGGTCGATATTGAAATTTCAAATGACTCTATTTCTTTCAAACGGATTGTTTCTAAGAAATTTACCTATACCATAGAAAATAAATGGCAAATGTTCGAGCAAAAGTTTAATTTTGAATCTCAAAAGGCACGTTATGTAAAACTGAGATTCAAAAACGGAAAGTTACCCCACAACTTAGGTGATTTTCCTGTTCCTAAAGAACGGGAAGGAGAACCGGGATTACTATTTATTGACGAAATTGAAATAAAGTAAAGATTAATATGGATAGAATAATGAGAACCAAACAGTCACTTCTTTTAATTCTTGCCTGTTTGCTGTATAATTTGTCTTTTGCAGCAGAAGACCCGGCTCTTAAAGCAAAACTTAGCGAGAAACAGTTGCAACGGGCTGCCGAGTTTAAAAAGGTATTGAAGACCGGACAAGGATACAGAAGCGGAGTGTACATCTATACCAAGCGTAGTATTGATGACTATTTGAAAACACCGGAAGTATTAGCTGCACGTTTAGCCGTATTAGGTTTTACGGATGTATATTTAGGTTCAGAAAAGGCTCTGTCCGGCAAGTCTGACGACTACTTGAAATGGCAAAAAGCATTCATAGAAGAAGCTCACTTATATGGAATGAAAATACATGCATTAAGATTAAGCAGTGCCCGTTTATATGTTGAGGATATGCGTGTGTTGGATGATTGTAAGTTAGTGATCGATTATAATTATTCAGTAAAGAAGAAACAACGGTTTGACGGTGTATCAGCAGACTTAGAACCCCATATTCTCAAAAAAGGTTTTATTGACTATCCGAAAGGATTGACTTTATACTGGGATTCCAAAAATAATTTCGGTAAGGGAAAAGACAATGACCTACTATTGAAACGTACAGTGGAAGTAATGAGAATGGCACAAAAGGAATTGAAACCACTTCCTTTGAGCCAGGCATTAGGATTCTTTTTTCAGCCCAGGGTAGATAACGGACTGCTGGAGCATGGAGGTGCAAAAGAGTTTTTACAATATTGCAACCAACTAATCGTCATGGCTTATAACTACAAGGCAGAACGGGTATTTGAAATGGCAAAACCCATATTAGTAGCAGCTGGTGACAAAGAAAAAACGGTTAGTGTATGTGTTAAGACAAGTTTGGGCACAGTTGGAGATGAAGGTCCTATCACTTCTTTCCAAACGCACGGTTGGGATTACATGATCAACGCCCTTCAATTTTTAATGGACAAATCTTCTCAGTTCGTATCCTTCAGAGGTATCGATATTTTCGAGTTTCAAGGTTTTGAAATGATGTGGAAAGACTATGAAAAGAATAATAACAATCATTGATTCATGAAACATACAGGAACATACCTCTCTTTATTCTTTTTATTATTTTTTGCCTCTTGCCAGACAAGCGAAGAACAAGAGGAGACCCCCAATAATGGAGGTACAGCTCCAAACAACCAAATTTTAGTTGAACAAGCTGATTTTACCACATCCGTAATGGACAGAGTAAAGCAGTTTCACGTCACTACTCACTCAACTAACTCCAACCAAAACGGTATATATGTATATTCTCAAACTATCAACAAATATTTGAATGCCCCCGAGAAATTAGCATCCCGGATCATTTTATTGGGATTCAATGAAGTTTATGTATCTACTCCGAAATCGACCTTATCCACTATAAACAGTAGTAACTTCCAATGGATGAGAACATTTATTTCATTCTTACATTCACATAATATCAAAGTATTTGCTTTACTGTTGAGTAACCCCCAACTATATATCGACCAGGATCTTCTTTATGAAGATCTTGGTAATTTGGAACTTTATAATCAAACAGTCTATAGCACTGAAAAGCTGGATGGTATCATGGCCGATCTTGAACCTCATACCCTGAAGTCGGGAGCTGAACAGGTTCCGGAAGGATTGGATATCTATTGGGACAGTAATCATCATTATGGTATCGGGAAAGAAAATGATCTGCTTCTTAAACGCACACTTACTATTCTTCAACGAGCTTCTTTTAATTTATCCCCTCTCAATCTTAAAGAATCAGTATCTTTCCTGTATCAGCCTAAATATAATGAGGGACAGTTATCTTATGGCAGTACGACACAGTTTCTGCAACATTGTGAGTCTGTTCATGTCATGGCTTATTATAACCGTGCAGAAGTAATATGGAACCGTAGCCTTCCTTTACTCGGAAACGCGGATAAGCTCTATAAGAATGCAGTAAGTATATGCGTCAAAGTGAGTGTGAACACTTACGGTGACGAAGGTAACGAGAATACATCTTTGCAACCCAACGGATGGAAATATCTGATTGAAACGTTGTCTGATATCTATAATCAGGGAAAACAACATCCAAGTTTTCGCGGCATGGACTTCTTTGAATACAACGGATTGGAAATTATGCTCGAAAACATGCTCAACTGAATTTAAACGGGGCAGTATTGTTGCTGGTTATAGAATAATTGTTTTTATTTGTATCGGTAATTGCAAATTGTTTATGCGTCATTATTCATCTGCTTATCATATTTTACTCGTTATTTTATTCTTCGTATATACAAAAGCCGTATATGCCGAGAACGTTTCTTTCGAATCTCTGACCACTCGTCAGGGCCTGCCTCAAATGAGTGTACTTGATATCATTCAGGATGATCAGGGATATATATGGTTTGCCACCAGAGATGGCATGGCACGATATGATGGATATTCAATAGATGTCTTTCAGAACCGGACTAATGATTCTCTTTCCTTATCCAATAATTATGTGATCTCATTAGGTAAAGACAAAGAAGGAGCATTATGGATCGGCACATTATACGGATTAAACCGATATTCTCCGACAACAGAAGAGTTCGAACAGTTCTATGCTAAAGAAGGTGACGAACACTCGCTCAGTTCAAGTATCATCCGCAGAGTTTATGTAGACTCCAAAGGAAAAGTATGGATATGCACAGACAACGGACTTAATTTATTTGATTCCGACTATCAGAACTTCATTCATTATTCTCCGGACACCACTAAAAATTTCCGGATCAATACTATTATTGATTTGGATACTGATAATAATTATTTGGTCGGCACTGACAATGAATTGCTGCTTTTCAACTCCTCACAAAATGAATTCTTCCCCCTTCCCGACAAACAGATTATTTCTGGAATTAAAATACTATATAAAGGAACAGATGGTTCCATTTATATCGGAACATCTGAGAATGGTTTATTTGTATTAGACCGTCAGTTAGCAATCAAAGCGCATTACATTAATCAAGCTCACAATCTTAATAGCATTAGTAACAACTCAGTCAGATGCATTACAGAAGACCATGTTGGTAATATTCTAGTCGGCACATTCAACGGAATCAACATTTTTAATCCTCAAAAGAAAACCTTCACTGCCTATCAACAGAAATCTGATAATCAAAACGGATTATCCCACTTTTCCATTCATTCCGCTTATTGTGATAAAGACAACACCATTTGGTTGGGTACATGGGCCGGTGGAGTCAATTACTTCAATCTGCAAAACAATAACTTTTTCCAGTTTTACACCCCTACATTTGAAGGAAAAAGATTACTGGGTATTGTAGGCCCACTGGTAAATGATGTCAACGGAATATGGATAGGACTTGAAGGAGGAGGCCTACTTCATTATGACATTCTGAAAAGAGAATATGTACGTTATAATATTAACAATAAGGAAGGAGATTTCGACTTCCGTTCGAATATCGTAACTTGTTTGTACAATAATGGTTCCATATTATATATAGGAACCAATAGCGGCAAACTCTCTCTTTTTGATATTCACCAGAAAAAAACACTTCGCACTATCACGTTACCAGGAGGATCTTCGATTATCACAGTCCATCCTGACTCCAAAGGCAATATATTGTTAGGAATCTCCGGTACAAGAGGATTGGTTTACATTTCCGCAGAAGGAAATATACAAACCAGTTTCTATTTACCTTCTGGTAAAGAAATTACATTCAGCAATATTTGCTCTATCTTAGAGGATGGAGACGGTTATTTCTTATTAGGAAGCAATTCGCATGGAATCTACCGCTACAACTTTCAAACTCAAGACTGCTCTTCCTTTCTTCATGTAGACAAAAATGGGTTAAATATTTGTGTCAATCAGTTATATCGTGACATTAACAACCAAATTTGGGTAGCCACTGCCAGGCAAGGTATCATTGGCCTGACAAGCGACAAGGAAGTCGCACATCAATATACGATTGATGATGGTCTGAAATCAAATACAATCTGCGCCATTACAGGAGACACAAATGGGAATATTTGGGCTTCCACCTTCTCGTCAGTTGCCAAAATTACTCCAAAAGAGAAAAATATAAGCAACTTCACCGGATTTCAAGTCAATGAGTTCGCGTTACGTTCTTGCTTGCGCACAGATTCCACCTGTTATTTCGGAGGTGACATCGGCATTGTATCTTTTAATCCTTCCCACCGAAGTACAAATACCAATATCCCGCCTGTTGTTATAAAAAACATCTCAATTAATAATAAAAGGATACCATTAAAACAGTTAAACATACACGAAGATGTAATTGTAGTGGATTACAATGAATCAAATATCACATTCGACTATCGTGCACTGAATTTCATACGTTCCGACCAGAACCAGTACGCATATTATATGGAAGGGTTTGATAAAAACTGGATTCATGTCAGCAACCGGACTATGGCGCATTATACCAACCTACCTGCGGGCAAATATATATTCCATGTAAAAGCCTGCAACAATGATAATGTATGGAATGAAGAAGGAATCTGTGTCCGGTTGGAGGTATTGCCACCACCCTGGAAAACCTGGTGGGCAATAGGAATCTACATTCTCATTTTATTGGGCATCACCGTTTCATACCTGCATTATTTAAAGGTAAGAATAAAGTTGACGAATGATGTACATATAAAGCAAATGGAGCAGGAAAACTCGGAGAAATTACATAATGACCGTATCAACTTATTCACTAATTTTTCCCATGAGTTACGTACTCCTTTAACTTTAATCATCGCACCTCTAGAGGAATTATTAAACCGACCGGATTTACCCTCTACTATCAAAAAGCCTTTGGAACTGATGTACAGCAATTCCAAACGCCTCTTGTTCCTAATTAACCAACTAATGGATTTCAGGAAAAAAGAAGCCGGTAAAATGAATTTAAGAGCTGCGGAAGGTAATTTTTCAAAATTTATCGAAGAAATTGTACTTGCATTCAAGGAACTCACACATTCGAAAGGAATTACTCTCTCTTACGACATGACAGACAATCCTGTTAATCTATGGTATGACCGTGGATTAATGGAAAAAGTTCTGTTCAATTTATTGTCTAATGCCATAAAAAACACACCTAATGGCGGGAAGATAGAAATAGGGATAATTTATAATGAAGAAAGGAGCCACTCTATCCTATTAACAATAAAAGATACAGGTATCGGTATTCCAGAGGATAAATTAAGCGCCATCTTCGATCCTTTCTATCAGGTTAACGAATCGGATTCGTCTACTCCCGGTACTGGTATCGGATTATACCTGACAAAAGCTATTGTAGAAATGCACAAGGGACGTATCTATGTGGAAAGCGTACTGGAACAGGGAAGTACTTTCTTTGTAGAATTGCCATTAGGGAATGCTCATTTGTCGACTGATGAAATTATTGAGAATTACAAGGATAGTGAAAATATTACACGCTACACTAATTTATCACTAACTGAATTTGATTCCGACGAACAACCTGATGAAACAGAGGAGCACACAAAAAACAAAAAACATACAATATTAATCGTAGAGGACAATAAAGAATTGCGGCACTACATGAAACGAAATTTGGCAACACTATATAATATCATAGAAGCTGCAGATGGAGAAGAAGCTAAAATAAAATCATTCAGCTATATGCCGGATTTGATAGTAAGTGACATTATGATGCCCCGGACAGACGGCATCCAACTATGCCGTATCATAAAAAACGATTTACGCACCGGACATATTCCCGTTATCCTGCTCACTGCACGAACAACTGTCCTACAAGTAGAAGAAGGATTGAAAATAGGGGCAGATGATTATATTACCAAGCCATTTAATATGATGCATCTGAAAGCTCGCATTGTGAATCTTCTCACTTCCAGAGAGAAATTGAAAGACTTATATAGCAAGAATTTTAATACCCATGATGTAGGAGCCAATATCACTTCAGCTGATGACCGTTTCTTACAGAAACTTTATTCTGTCATGGAAGAAAACATCTCTAATCCAGAGTTGAATATTGAGAAGTTCTGCAATGAAATCGGAATGAGTAAAACGAATCTCTATTATAAGATCAAACAACTGACCAACTTCTCCCCTACCGAATTTATGCGTAGGTCACGTTTACAGATGGCTGCACGCCTATTAATTGAAAAGAAGATTACGGTCTCAGAGGTTTCAACTTTAGTCGGTTTTAACAGTCACTCCTATTTTTGTAGCTGTTTCAAAGCTGTTTATGGATGCTCTCCAACAGAGTATGTTGAAAGGAATGGGAGCAATTAAAATAGAACACCCATCAGCAACGTAAAGAATCCCCCCAACTGTTCCTTAAACGTGCGAAGAGCCAGTTCGATATGCTTTTCCACCGTACGGATGGATATTCCCAATTTATCCGCAATCTCCTGATTAGTCAATGACTTGAAACGGCTCAGGCAAAACACACTCTTACGCTTGGGCGGCATGGCATCAATCACATTCTGTACTGCTTCGCGTAGTTCTCTATAATCTGACTGCGTTTCCTCATGACTCGAAGAGTGTTCCAATGTCATCATATCTTCTGTCAGAACGACGTGCGTATTATATTTTGCCCGTAAATGATTGAATATTTCCCGTTTGGAGAGTACATAAATATAATTCTTGATAGACATGGTTTCGACGAGAGCTTCGCGGTGTATCCAAATCTTCATAAATACATTCTGGATAATATCTTCGGCAGCCCCTTCGTCTTTAAGCATTCCTTTGGCAAAGGCAAAGAAGGTAGGATAATAACGATGAAACAGGATCTCATAGCTAGCCATGTCTCCCTCTCTCAACTGACGTAATAACAGTTGCTCCTCAATAGCAGAAGATAATTCAGTTTTATCCATCATTTATATTCCGAAAAAGATTTTAGTCAACAAAGCTATTAATAAATAGAAGACAGACCGCCCTCATCCAAGAAATCACATCATATTGTAATATGCCAAAGGGAAATAGACAAGGGACAACGCACTTCAGATGACAAAACTATGAAATTAATATGAAAAATTCAAGCCTGACAGCAAATACTAACGAAATTAAAAAAAAGTTCAATACTGATTACGTACCCTTGCCGGATAATGTGTTCTTCACTATAGAGACGGCTCAAATTATAGCCTGTTATTAACCATTGAATCAATTTTATTTAAAGAACATGAGAAATTTTCTACTTTTATTCTTGTTATTCATGCCTATGTTTGGCAGTTGCTCCGACGATTATAATGACTCGGCTGCATGGAAGGACATCGACGAAATCTATAAAGATCTCGACCAACTGAAAGAAAAGCTCAACAGTCTGCAATTGCAGGCAGACGCATTGAGTGAAATCGTTAAAGGCGGCGCCATTACTTCCGTTACGGAAGCAAGTAATGGCGGCTTTATCATCTCCTACAAAGGAACGGATAATGTGGAACACAGTTTCACAATCGCCACTTCCGACCAAATGATTTCCAACCCGATTATCGGAATACAAGAAGAAGCCGGGAACTATTACTGGACTACTACAACAGGAGGGAAAACATCTTTCCTACTTGATAGCAACAATCAGAAAATCCCCGTAACAGGCAGCGCTCCACAAATAAAAGTGGACGAGAATGGATATTGGGTAGTAAACGGAAAGCAAATTCTGGACAGTAATCAGAAACCTGTCAAAGCTGAAGGGAAGACGGCCTCACTTATCACAAAAGTAGAAATGAATGATAATGGAACGGCCGCTATCACTTTAGGAAACGGAGAGACATTGTCAGTCAATACTTTTACCTTATTCAATGTAGAATTCAAGAACGGAGAGCAACCTGCCGTTTCTCCTGTTACCATAGAAGAAGGAATCAAGAATTTAACGTTAAACTACAATATTATCGGAAAAAAAGCTGCGCAAACATTGATGCTGATAACACGTAGTGACGACGGACTGGAAACCCGGCTGAACAGTACCGGCAAAACGTTGGATATCACTTTCGCCGATGGTTTTGAAGAGGGTGTAATGATGATAATGCTTTATGATACCGAGGACAATATCCTGATTAAGCCGGTACGTTTTACACTGCCTGTTATTGAAAACGGAGGTATCGCCACCGGAGCTGATTTCAAAGAATTCATAGATGCCGTTACCAATGGAAGCAGTCTGCGTAAGTTTAAGAATAAAGAAGGAGAGATAGTTCTTCTAAACGATATTGACATGCAAGGTATCACACTGACAAGCGGTGCAGGAAGTCCGGTAGCCAGTAATACGACCAAAGCCAATACGAAGGTCGTTTATACAGTCGGCGAACAAACTTTCAACGGTATATTCGACGGTAAAGGATTCTCCATTACCAATCTGACTTGTACTTACAATCTTGAAGACGGAAACATCGCTCATGGAGTGTTCAACGCACTCGGCAGCTCCGGTATCATTAAAAATCTTACGGTCTCGGGCAATGCCACCATCACGGGGAACGCTCCGCAAGGAAGTGCAATCGGCGGATTAGTAGGATATTGTGAAGGAAGCATACTGGCATGTACCAATAAGATCAATTTATCTTTCGAAGGAACAGATGCTGCCAATTTCGGTGTCCGCTTGGGAGGGTTAGTCGGTGTATTATTCGGAAATAAGATAGGTGATACCACACAGGAGAACGGATGCGTCAACGAAGGTATGTTGACCTGCGGAGCAATTTCCAATATAGGTTCCGGTGCTTATTCCGCATTCAACCAAGGTGGTATTGCCGGATATATTGAAAATGACGAAGCTTACATCGGATACGCAATCAACAAAGGCAATGTCAGCGCGCCTTCAGGACGTGGCGGTGGAATTGTGGGAACTCTTCAGGAAGGCAACATTGAAAACTGCACAAATGAGGGACTCATTCAGGATGATGTCAACAACACCTTCAACGGCACAGCCAAACGATATAATGTGAAACGTATAGGCGGGCTTGCCGGTGGTATAAATACCGATAAATACATGAAGAACTGCATCAACAACGGCAATGTATATTCACAAAACGGAAGCCGGGCAGGAGGGTTTGTCGGACACAATGCCGGATATATCGAGTCCTGCACCAATAACGGTATCATCCTGTCTGATGCGACCGTAGACGGTTCCAATAAGCATGGCGCCGGATGGGCATGCGGTTATAGCGGCACAAAAACAAGTGTGGATTATATCACCAATTGCCACATCGGTGGAAAAGTAGGAGATTACAGCACATATAAGGATAATCCGGATGACACTCCCGCAGCCACTTACAGCAATGCAGTCCGTCACGGAGCTTTCTCTAAAGAAGCCAATAACTTCTCCAACCAAGACGAGTCCTACTATGACTGGACGATAACAGAGGATCGTGAGATAGCATCGGGAATCACATACAAGCACTATTCTTTCACCAATTTCAATCAGAATATCTATGCTATTGAAATTGATATGAACAACCCGAAAGTTACATTCGAAACGGTGATAGCAGATGAGATTTGCCCGAATCCTAATGGAAACAACAACTCGAACAATGGGAAAATTCTTCGTGAGACTCTTTCCGAGACTTGTGTAAGGCGGAGAAATGAAGGAAGAAACATCGTAATGGGAATTAACACAGGTTTCTTCAATTCGCATGACGGCTTTCCCAGAGGTATGCATATCGAAGAGGGAGAACCTGTATTCGTCAATAATCCTTATGTACGCTCTATTCTGACGAATCACGTTTGGGGATTCACTTACTTTGATGACCGCACAGTCAGCTTTGAGAAGAGAGACTTTACCGGTAAGGTCAAAGTCGGAACCAAAGAATATGAGTATTATTCAGTAAATGACACCATCGTCCGTCTGGGCGGCAAGCCATCTTATGACGCCAATCTCTACACATTCAGATATGTAAAAGAGCCTCATCCGGGACTGACCAATCCGATAGGCGCCAAAGCACTGTTTATAATAGGCAGAAACGACCAGCCACTGAAAGTAAACTCCGGTGAATTCGATGCTACTGTCACCCAAATTATTGACGGACGGAATGTTATTGTAGAAGCTCCGTATGTGACAGATAAAAACGAATGGGTACTACAAGTGACAGGAGACAAGGCAGACGAACTGGCTCAAACCCTGAAAACCGGAGATAAAGTAAAGATCAGCGCAGAACTGAAAATCGGTAACTCCACCGCTCCGGTCAAGGTTCATAATTCCAGTATGTACCGCTTCCTCTACAACGGAGTATATGCCGCACCGCCCAAAAAAGAAGATGCGGAAACAATCAATCCGACTACCAATCTTGGTATGACACAAGATAAATCAAAGATGATTATCTTCTGTGTGGACGGCAGAACGGATAATGACAGAGGGCTCGATTTCTATGAAGCATACAGAGTCTCCAAAAAATTGGGATTATATGACGTAATCCGCTTTGACGGCGGCGGTTCTACGGTGATGTGGACTTATGAGAACGGTGTCGGAAAGGTCATCAATCATGTATCCGATAGCAAGGGAGAAAGAAGTTGTATGAATTATCTGCATGTCAGAGTACTTGAATAACGAATCAAACGAATGTTAATCACTGAATATATGAAAAAGTTTATAGGTATTTCCTTATTTATATCTGCCTGCTTCCTGGGAAGTTGTAGTTCCTATGATGACGAACGAATATGGCAGGACCTCAACGACATAGAACAGACAATTGGGGATTACGAGTCTCTGGCCCGTACATTGAACGAACAGATGGCTTCATTGTCCGAAGTACTGGGAAGCTCGTTCATTACACTAATCAGCCGGGACGCTGACGGCAACTATGTCATATCTTATAGTAACAGCGGCGGAGAAACCCATACCGTAACCATTGCCACCCAGGACGAAGTAACCAGGCTGCCTATCATCACCGCCAAACAAGATACTGACGGCAAACTCTATTGGGCGCAGACCACTGACAAAGGCAAGAACTATACCTTCATCCTTGATGGTGACGGAAAAAAGTTTCCGGTAGGCGGAATCATGCCCGATGTTCAGATAGATGAAAACGGATATTGGAGCGTAAACGGAACCAGTACCGGTGTACTGGCTAATGATGTAAGCAATCTGTTATTCAAATCGGCCTATATAGACGATAAGACAGGAGAAGCCGTATTTATCCTGGCTGACGGGGAAGAGTTACGGATGACTCTGCAAGAAGCACTTGGTATCCGGTTCAACAGCCCGGTGTATAACGCCGTAACGGATTATGCCACTCCTGTCATTATCCCATACGAAATATATGGAACCCAATCAGAGAACGCATATGTAGATCTGTTCACCGCTTATAATATGGAAGTAAAAATAGACAAAGCCTCATCTACTCTTACTGCTACCATGAAAGAAGGAGCAACGGAAGGAAATATCCTGTTACTGGCAAGTGCAGGTAATAATACCGTGCTGAAACCGGTATATTTTACCTACGGAACTGCAATCCTGGATGAGCCGCAATATCAGGGACATGTCGGCCCTATCCAGCTCAAAGGAACCCAGATGGACATAGAGATGCAGATATCCGCCAATATATCTTATCAGGTCAATACTGAAAATGAATGGATTACTTACAAAGGCACCCGTGCGTTAGTGACGACAACCCATGCCTTCACTATTCTAGCCAACGAAACAGGTGACGAACGTACCGGAAAGATAACATTCTCCAATTCACTCTATAATATATCTTCCAGCATCAACGTCATACAAGAAGCGAAAGAAGTGGAAGATAAAGGGGGAATCAGTACTGCCGCCGATCTCATGAACTTTGCCAAAGCTGTAAATAACGGTTCAAGCACTTCACGCTGGCAGAACGACGCAGGAGAAATCGTCTTATTGAATGATATAGACATGGCATCCGTGACAGACTGGACACCGATAGGCGATATAGACGCATCCAACTACACGACAGCAGAACCTTATGTGGCTGTACATCCGTTTACCGGAGTCTTTAACGGACAAGGATATGCGATTAAAAACCTGAATTACAGTTCGGATATAACCAACGGAAGACTATCTTACGGGGTATTCGGGTCAATAGAAAACGCGACTGTCAAGAACCTGACATTGGGAGATGCAAGCACGGCCGTAACCTGGACAATGAGCGGAACAGCGCCCAAATATACCATTATCGCGCCGCTTGTCTGCTTCGCCAAAAATTCTGTAATAGAAGGCTGTACCAACTATTACAATGTAGACTTCACCGCTGATAATAAATCCGGAGAATTCGTAGCTCTTTCCGGGCTGACAGGTGCTATCATCAATACGACTATCGGAGGAGAATCCAAGACACAGAGTTGCGCCAACAGGGGATTCGTCCGTACCGGCCATATCAGCAATACAGCCAATGGCGGTACAGGTATGCAGACGGCAGGAATCTGTGCTTTCATGGCAAAAGCCGAAGGAGGAAAGCTGAGCTATTGCACCAACTATGGCGATATCAGCAGCCCGACCGGAAGAACAGGCGGCATTGTAGCCACATTAATGTATGGTAATATATATAACTGCGACAACAGGGGAACCGTTGAAGACGATAAAGTAGGACAATACGAAGGCAAAGAAATGAGTGTCACTTATAATTATAAGCGTATGGGCGGAATTGTAGGCGGTACGGATGATCTACGCACGAAGCCGGAATGTACAGTAGAATCATGTACGAACTACGGCAACGTTATAACTCACCTGAGTGTTCGCACAGGAGGTATTATCGGTCACTCCAACATACAGATTATAGGTTGTGTGAACAAGGGAGCAGTCTTGGGAGATGTATTCACCGAAGGAAACGGAACCAACAGACACGGACCGGGCTGGTTATGCGGTTATTCGGGAGCGTCTACCGCCACCTGGATTAACTGTAAAGCCTGTGTATGCGGCGGCTACGTAGGTGACTACAGCAAATACAAAGATGATCCGACTTCCGCACCGGACGCAACTAACGAGAATGCATTCTGCCATTCAAACAAGAACTACGATCCTAGTATAAACTTCTAAAAAAAGAAAGGAATAAGACATGAAAAGAATATATATCTTCTGTTCGCTACTCCTGACTCTGTTATTCAGCAGTTGCAAAGACTACGACGATTCAGCCATTCAAGACAAGCTCAACGACTTCAAGGAGCGGATTGCCGCCCTTCAGGAGAAGGCGGATAAACTCAACGAAGAAGTTTCCAAACTGGGCTATCTGACAGGAGGAAATGTCATTACTTCCGTCACACAAAATTCTGACGGGCAATATATCATTACTTACAAAGATAGTAATAACGAAGAAAAAGCTGTTGTTGTAGCCACCCGGGAAGACGTCATAGAAATTCCCGTGCTAGGCGTGCGTCTCGATGATAAAGACCTGTTGTACTACTGGACAACGACTATCGGCAACGAAACAGACTGGCTCAAGGATAATGCCGGAAAAAAAGTCCCGGTCTGCGGATATACCCCCGAAATGGGGGTAAACGCAGACGGTTACTGGACTGTTGATGGTGAAATTCTGAAAGACAATCAGGGAAACCCGATTACAGCCACAACCGACGAAACCAGCATCTTCAAGAATATAACCAAAACCAAAGACGGGTATCTTGAAATCACTTTGGGCAACGGAGAGAAGTTCACACTGGAAGTTTTCAACTCTCTGAATCTAAAACTTAAATCGGATGCCGTCACTTCTGTAAGCGATCCATCCCAACCCCTTAAAATTGAATACGAAGTGACGGGAGCATCGGCAGAAAACGCAATTGTCGCCATTGCCCAGGCAGTAAACGTAAAAGCAACGCTTGATAAAGAAACACGGATCCTTACAGTTACTTTTGAAAACGGGTTTGACGAGGGACATGTCATTGTCACAGCCTATGACCTGCACCATCTGGTAATCAGACCACTTTTATTCAAGAAAAATTAATCTTAAAATGATATGAATATGAAAAGAAGAATCTTCTATGCCGGACTTTTAGTCTTGCTCACTCTAAGTTCTTTTGCCGCAAATCCCGTTTCTCCGGGAAAGACACATGCGCAAAAGATTGTAGACGCAATCCACAATCCAAAAAGTAATTATGTAGTAGTGGTTTCTCACCGGGGAGACTGGCGGGACTATCCCGAAAATTCGATTCCTGCCATCGAATCCATTATCCGAATGGGAGTCGATGTCATGGAACTCGACTTGAAGTTGACTGCCGACAGCGTACTCGTGCTCTGCCACGACAGAACAATCGACCGGACTACTACCGGAAAAGGACGGGTAAGCGAAGTGACTTATGACTATATCCAAAGCTGCTATTTAAAAACGGGACATAACTGCCCGACAAAATACAAGATGCCTACTTTAAAAGAGGCATTGGCAGTTTGCAAAGACCGGATTGTCGTAAACATCGACCAGGGTTACCAATATTATGACCTTGTAATGGCTATCACAGAAGAATTGGGTGTTACGGAACAAATCCTTATCAAAGGGAAAAAATCAGTTGACTTTGTAGAAGCCCAGGCAAAGAAGTATAAACATGAGATGATGTATATGCCCATTATTGATATCAACAAGACTGCCGGACAGAAGCTATTCCGACAATACATAAGTAAAAACATCGTTCCTTTGGCTTATGAAGTATGCTGGCAACAGAATTCTCCCGAAGTTGAGAAGTGCATGAAAGACATCCTTGCACAAAACTCCAAGATTTGGGTAAATACACTTTGGCCGTCCCTATGCGGTGGAGAAGAAGCCTGCATATATGACGATTACGCCTTCGAACACGGAGCGGAAGCCTATCAGAAAGTACTCGATCTCGGTACGTCCATCATACAAACAGACCGTCCGGAATTACTGATTGGCTATCTGAAGAAAATCGGACGCCACGAGTAACCTGAAAAGCTATTATTTACATAAGAGAAAAACGAACGCTTATGAACATGAGATCAGATTAAGAATATAAATCTATCCCTGATAGAACACCTTATTCGGAAATAATCAACCTAATATATTCACAGATCAAGAAAAAAGATGCATTTTTGTACTTTAAACAGATACGCTATGAAGATAACCAACGACATATTAAAAGATTATTTCTACGATAAGTGTTCTCACGAGGAAGAAATAGAAATCCAAAAGTGGTTGACAGAAAATGACAACGATCAGGTAGACCAACGTTTCCGTGAGATCATTTCTGAAATTCAAGTGGAAGATCACGAGTTATCTCAAAAAGCCTTTCTGAAATTTCAAGAAGCGACTCAGCCCAAACAGGCCCGCACCTTACAGCCCAAATTCCGGCGTACCATTCGCTGGACGCAACGGGTGGCAGCCGTCCTTTTCATCCCGCTTTTGTTTTTAGCCGGATATTTGCTTCTCAACAAGAAAGCGAATACACACTGGAATGATATCACCGTACCCCACGGTATGCAACAGACGCTCACACTTTCGGATGGAACCAAGCTCCATGTCAATTCAGGCACACGGGTTATCTATCCATCCGACTTTACAGAAGATAAAAGAGAAATTTTTGTCAGCGGCGAACTTTTTGCCGAAGTCGCCAAGAATCCCGACAAACCTTTTATCATCTCTGCCGGTGACGTCCACGTGCAGGTGCTGGGTACAAAATTCAATCTTCGCGCTTACGGAAACATCGAAACTGTCGAAGTCGCGCTCGTAGAAGGTTCGGTACTGTTCAAGACTCCCACTCACCCTAATGAGATTCTGAAAAAAGGAGAAATGATTCAGTACAACCGGATTTCACAGAAGATTGTCCGCGATACATTCCTTGCCAATATGTACAAGTGTCCGGCCAAAAACGAAGGATTCTATTTCAGTAATCTTCCCCTTAGTGACATTGTGAAGGAACTGGAATATTATTTCGATACCAGAATCATCATATTAGATCAAAAGTTAGGCGACAGCAGCTACATTGCTTACTTCACTAACGGGGAAACTCTCGACGAGATTTTATCCAATCTCAATACAGACGGACAAATGTCCATAACCCGGAGTCAAGGAGTAATCATGATTACCTCTGCGACTCAATAAAACCAGCAGTAGTGCAACCTAATATGAAGCAAACTTATATTTATAGAAAATATATATCAACAATCTGGTTTGCTTGTGTGATGATCATTTTCTCTCAACCCGTTCTAGCACAAGACATAACCCTGCAATTACAGAATGTTACAATAAAAGAAGCGATAGAAGCTTTACATAAGACCAAAAATTATTCAGTTGTAATCAAATCATCCGAGATCAACATGAATAAGAAAGTGTCTGTCAGCGCAAAAGATGCGCCCATCAACGCAATTCTGGATCAGATATTCGTGGGACAAAACGTGAGTTATACAATCAACGGGCATAGCATCATAATCAGCAAAAAAGCGGGTACAGGCCAGCAGAAGCCCGATGACAAAAAGAAACAACAGACAATTGCCGGCATTGTTTATGACGAAGAAGGTAATCCTGTCATCGGTGCTTCCGTGATTATCAAGGAAACCACACAGGGAGCTATCACCGATTTGGACGGTAAGTTTTCTTTGGAAGGATTCATCCCCTCCACACTGGAAGTTTCGTATGTGGGATATGAGAAGGCCACCGTTCATGCAAAAGACGGACAGATGAAAACCATCCGGCTAGTCCCTTCCAGCCTGATGATTGACGAGGTGGTCGTAGTAGGTTACGGCAGCCAGCGCAGAAGTAACCTGACGGGCGCGGTATCCACGATTTCCAGTAAGGATCTGAACAACCGCCCGGTAGTATCAGCCGCCAATGCTTTGCAGGGAGCCGACCCGGCTGTCAACCTTACTTTCGGAACCGGTTCTCCCGAATCGGGATATTCATTGAATATCCGTGGAGGAATTTCCGTTAACGGCGGTTCTCCGTTGGTACTTTGTGACGGTGTGGAAGTTCCTTTAAATCAGGTAAACGCCAATGACATCGAATCTATTTCAGTACTGAAAGATGCTTCGTCATGTGCCATCTACGGAGCAAAGGCTTCGGCAGGTGTCGTACTTATCACGACCAAATCGGGTAGCACGGCAGCGAAAGGAAAAGCGAAAATCAGCTATAACGGTCGTTTCGGATGGACACAGAATACGACATCTACCGACTTTATCCGTACCGGATACGATTATGTCACGTTCGCCAACAAATTCTACAATGCATACAACGGGGTCAATATGTATCTGTATGAAGACGAAGAACTCCAGAAACTGTACGACCGCCGGAACGATATGACTGAAAACCCGGAACGCCCGTGGGTGGAAATCGGAGATGACGGCAAGTACTATTACTATGGCAACACCGACTGGTATGGCTATTTCTATAATCGTACCCGTCCGCAAATGGAACATAACGTTTCCATTACCGGCGGTGGTGAAAAGGTTAATTACTATATCAGCGGCCGTTACTATCAGCAATATGGTATGTTCAATATCGACAAGGACCTTTACAAAGATTACTCTTTCCGTGCCAAGATGGACGCCCAACTGAACAAGTGGATTAAATGGTCGACAAACGTAGGACTGGACAATAACAATTACAAATATAACGGAACGTCCAATTATGCCATGACTATCGCCCGCCTGGAATCGAATATCAGTCCCTCATTCGTGCCTTTCAACCCGGATGGCAGCATCGTGCAATATACCAACCAGCTCTATGCCAACTCTCCCCTCGGAGCCGGCGACGGCGGATACCTGACATCCCGGAGAGGACATAACACGAAATCAAAGACCCTGTTGTCCGTAGTCAACCAAATAGACCTGACTTTGCTGGAAGGACTGACGCTGACCGCCAATTACAGCTATCAGCAAAGAAAACAATTGTACCGTTACCGGAACAACTCATTCGATTATTCGCGTAGCGAAGGAGTGACACAAACCTTTACTTCCGGAAGTATTTTCAACAACTACGAAGAAGATGAATATTTCCCGGTCACCCATATGTTGAACTATTATGTAACCTATGAACATATATGGGCCCAAAAGCATAATTTCAAAGCAGTGGCAGGCAGCCAGTATGAAACCTACCGGAATGTCAATAAAGACACGTCCATGACTAACTTGTCCAATGACAACCTGGACTCATTTTCTGCTGTAACTCCTGAAAGTGTACTCACCGTGTCACAGGACATCAATGCTTACAAAACACTTGGATTCTTCGGACGTATCAACTATGACTACATGGGCAAATACTTGCTTGAAGTATCATGCCGCGCCGACGGTTCTTCCCGGTTTGCGGACGGAGACAGATGGGGAGTATTTCCTTCGGTATCAGCCGGATGGAGAATATCAGAAGAAAAATTCTTCAAACCGGTAAGCGACTGGTGGAGCAGCCTTAAACTACGTGCTTCCGTAGGTAGCCTGGGAAATCAACAGGTAGACTATTATGCCTACCTGCAAACCATCACTTCCGACAACCAGTTCAACTATACTTTCGACGGGGAAGGCAAGGCATATTACGCAAAAATATCCAACCCGATCTCTTCCGGCCTGACATGGGAGACAGTTACAACCTATAACGTCGGAGTAGATATGTCATTCCTGAACAACCGGTTAAATGTGAATGCCGACTACTATGTCCGCAAAACGACCGATATGCTGACTACTTCGTTAACCCTGCCCGATGTGTATGGCGCTTCCACTCCGAAAGCCAACTGTGCCGACTTGCGGACAAACGGCTGGGAACTATCCGTTTCCTGGAATGACTCGTTCAAAGTAGCCAACAAGCCTTTCAGATATGGGATACAAGCCACTTTAGGAGACTATCAACGTACAATCACCAAATACAACAACCCCGACAAGCTGATTTCCGACCATTATGTAGGCAAGAAGATGGGTGAAATATGGGGATATCATGTAGACGGGTTATTTAAAACAGATAAGGAAGCTGCCGAATACCAGGCTAAAATCAACGACAAGGCTGTCAACGGACGTGTTTACAGCAGCAAGGTAGATGGTTTTCTGCGTGCCGGTGACGTACGCTTTGCCGACCTCAACGGTGATAACGTGATTGGGGCCGGAGCCGGAACAGTGGATGACCCAGGTGACAAACGTATCATCGGAAATACGACTCCGAGATATAACTACTCTTTCCGTCTGAACGCAAGTTGGAACGGCATTGATGTATCCGCCTTTTTCCAGGGAATCGGGAAAAGAGACTGGTACCCGCCCCACAACTCGACCTCGCAGGGAGCCAATTCTTTCTGGGGACCTTACTCCTTCCCTTCCACTTCCTTTGTAGAAAAATCATTCCCGGATGATTGCTGGACGGAAGATAACAGGAATGCCTTCTTCCCACGTATCAGGGGATATCAGTCCTATTCGGGCGGTTCACTCGGCACGGTCAACGACCGCTACATACAGAACATTGCTTACCTGCGTTTCAAGAATCTCTCCATCGGATACACTTTGCCTGTCAGCAAACGTATTTTCGAGAAAGTCCGCGTTTACGTATCGGGAGAGAATCTTTACTATTGGTCGCCTCTGAAAAAGCATAATAAGACGATTGACCCGGAATTGGCAATCTCCAGCAGTACTTATCAAAGTAATACCGGTTCGGGTTATGCTTATCCACGTGTTTACACAGTGGGAGTAGATATTACTTTTTAATTAATGACTAACCAGATATAGTATGAAAGCTATCAACAAAATAATAATTTTGGGAATGGTCACCGCACTATTCAGTAGTTGTGACCTGACTCTTCTGCCGGAAAATGCAGTGACACCGGAAAATTACTTTAAAAACAAGTCTGACCTGGAATTATGGACCAACCAGTTTTATACATTACTGGACAAACCGGATGCCTCGGCAGGAACGAATGCCGATGATATGATTGACAAAGGGATGGGGCAAGTGATTGAAGGTACCCGTTCGGCCGCCAGCGAAACCGGATGGTCGTGGTCGAAGCTACGTCATATCAATTACTTCCTGCAACATTCCTCGAATTGCGATGACGAGACAGCCCGTACTCAATATAACGGTGTGGCGCAATTCTTCAGGGCCTATTTCTACTTTGTAAAGGTACGCCGTTATGGAGACGTGCCCTGGTACGACCAGGTGCTAGGTTCGGAAGAACAGGAGTTACTGACTAAGGCCAGAGACTCCCGTGAGTTCGTAATGGATCAAGTACTCAAAGACTTTGAAGATGCAGCGAACAGTCTGCCGGTTAAAAGTACAGAAAGTCGGAACACCCGTGTCACCCGGTGGGCAGCTTTAGCCTTTGCAAGCCAGGCAGCATTATACGAAGGAACCTACCGCAAATATCACGGCATGGATAATTATGAAAAATACCTGGAAGCTGCCGCCAATACAGCGAAGCAATTTATTGATGAAAGCGGATTCAGCCTGTATAAAGAAGGGACAGAGCCTTACCGGGATTTATTCTGTGCAGACCACGCCAAAGCAACGGAAGTAGTATTGGCACGTGCCTACAATTTTGAAGGACTGCAACTATCCCATTCCGTACAGTTCAGCATTGCCAACTTGCAAATGGGCTTTACCCGCAGATTTATGAATCATTATCTGATGGCGGACGGTAGTCGGTTTACGGACAAAGAGGGATATGAAACGATGTTTTATACAGATGAAGTAAAAAACCGCGATCCCCGACTGGAACAAACCGTACTCTGTCCGAAATATATCCAAAAGGGAGAGACAACCGTTACCGCCAATGATTTAAGCGCTTATTGCGGTTACAGACCTATCAAATTCGTAAGTAGCAAAGACCATGACGGAGCAGCTAAAAGTACCTCCGACTGGCCCTTGATGCGGGCAGCGGAAGTTTATCTGAACTATGCTGAAGCAAAAGCGGAATTAGGTACTCTCAAACAAGAAGATCTGGATATTTCCATCAATAAAATTCGTGAACGGGCAAAAATGGATGATCTTATCCTGGCAGATGCCAACAATAATCCTGACCCTTATCTCGTTGCTTGCTATCCCAACGTCGACCAGGGAGCCAATAAAGGCGTCATTCTTGAAATCCGCCGCGAGCGTACCATTGAGTTGGTTATGGAAGGACTGAGACAATGGGACTTGTTCCGTTGGAAAGAAGCCAAACAGATGCTCAACCAATATGTTCCGTACCACGGCATCTATATTCCCGGTGTCGGAACTTACGATATGGATGGTGACGGAACACCTGACCTGGAAATCTACGAAACGACAGCAACTTCACAATGTGATAACAAAAAGAAACTGGATAAAGATATTTATCTTTCCAACGGTACGTCCGGCTATATTGTCGGATTTCCTAAAGTTACGTATGGCAAAGACTGGAAAGAAGAAAGAGATTATCTATGGCCGATCCCTGCTGACCAACGTGTACTGACTCAAGGCGTACTAAGCCAAAATCCGGGTTGGGAAGATGGTCTAAGCTACTAATCAAAAAACAAATAACATTTTTCAGAAGAAGGTGTATCGAGTCGTTCCGATACACCTTCCCTTATAACTATTGCCTTTTCCGGGCAACTAACATTCTATTATCATGTTAAAAAGAATCATCAATTTCTATCGTATCAGCACTCCTTCCCCCACCTTGCAGGAAAATCCCCATAAACTCAAAAAACTACAATGGGCTACCTTCCTATCCGCTCTTACCGGATATGGCATCTATTATGTATGCCGCCTCAGCCTGAATGTAATCAAAAAGCCTATTGTCGACGAGGGAATATTCTCTGAAACCGAATTAGGTATTATCGGAGCTGTATTATTCTTTACTTATGCAATAGGGAAATTCACCAACGGATTTCTGGCAGACCGTAGTAATATCCGGCATTTCATGTCTACCGGGCTTTTGGTGACTGCTCTAGTCAATCTTTGTTTAGGCTTCGCCCATTCGTTTATATTATTCGCAATACTATGGGGAATCAGCGGTTGGTTTCAGTCGATGGGAGCCGCTTCGTGCGTTGTAGGGCTTTCGCGTTGGTTTAGCGACAAGAAGCGAGGTTCTTTTTATGGATTCTGGTCGGCCAGCCATAACATCGGTGAAGCTATGACGTTTATAATTATCGCATCTATTGTCAGCGTACTCGGATGGAGATACGGATTCTTCGGGGCAGGAATCATCGGACTTATCGGAGCTTTGGTTGTATGGAACTTTTTTCATGATACACCCGAAAGTGAAGGGCTTCCTCCGGTCAATCATCCGAAGTTGAAAACAGAAGACGCGACAAGCCAGGCTGATTTCAATAAAGCACAGCGAAAAGCCTTAAGTATGCCTGCCATATGGATACTGGCATTGTCCAGTGCGCTAATGTACATCAGCCGCTATGCAGTCAACAGTTGGGGAGTATTCTATTTAGAAGCACAGAAAGGATATTCTACTTTGGATGCTAGTTTTATCATTTCCATCAGTTCTGTTTGCGGAGTTATCGGCACCATGTTTTCCGGTGTCATCTCGGACAAGTTTTTCGGTGGCCGCCGAAATGCTCCGGCACTTATCTTCGGCTTGATGAACGTAGCAGCCCTCTGCCTGTTCCTACTTGTTCCGGGGGTTCATTTTTGGTTGGATGTGGTAGCTATGGTTCTGTTCGGGACTGCTATCGGAGTGCTTCTCTGTTTCCTCGGCGGACTGATGGCTGTCGACATTGCGCCCCGCAATGCTTCGGGAGCGGCACTGGGCATCGTGGGAGTTGCCAGTTATATCGGTGCCGGCATACAGGATATTATGAGCGGCGTTCTTATCGAAGGGCACAAAAGCATCGTTGACGGCAAAGAAATATACGATTTTTCTTACATCAATATCTTTTGGATTGGCGCGGCATTGCTTTCCGTCTTTTTCGCATTATTGGTATGGAATGTAAAATCAAAGGATTAATGAAGCTGTCAGTATCATAAAAAACGTGAGTTCTTTTCGTCCTCATATGAATTTATTTCGTATTTTTGCGTGGACATCCCCTTTTTTGATGTTCAGGAAGAAAATTTGTTGTAAAAGCAAAGCGAAGATTGATATATGAGTGACGAAATTAACGAGATACCGGAAGAACATTCAGACTACAAACCGGCGGACGCGCGGGACGAAAACGTAAAACATCAACTGACAGGCATGTACCAGAACTGGTTTCTGGACTATGCTTCGTATGTGATTCTTGAGCGTGCCGTCCCCCATATTAACGACGGTTTAAAGCCTGTTCAGCGACGTATCCTGCATTCCATGAAGCGTCTGGACGACGGACGATATAACAAAGTTGCCAACATTGTGGGACACACCATGCAGTTCCATCCGCATGGTGACGCTTCCATCGGAGATGCCCTGGTGCAGCTCGGACAGAAAGATTTGTTAATCGACTGCCAGGGTAACTGGGGTAATATCCTCACTGGAGACGGTGCTGCCGCTCCCCGTTATATCGAAGCGCGCCTTTCCAAGTTTGCTTTGGATGTCGTTTTCAATCCCAAGACTACCGAATGGAAACTGTCTTATGACGGACGAAACAAGGAACCGGTCACTCTTCCCGTGAAATTCCCGCTATTGCTGGCACAGGGAGTGGAAGGTATCGCCGTAGGACTTTCTTCCAAGATTCTGCCGCACAATTTCAACGAACTTTGCGACGCTTCTATCAGCTACCTGCGCGGCGAAGAGTTCCAACTCTATCCCGACTTCCAGACGGGTGGCTCCATTGACGTAGCCAAATACAATGACGGCGAACGCGGCGGAGCAGTGAAAGTACGCGCGAAAATCAACAAGCTCGACAACAAGACACTTGCCATCACGGAGATTCCTTACGGCAAGACCACTTCATCCGTCATCGACTCCATCCTGAAAGCTGTCGACAAAGGAAAAATCAAGATTCGTAAGGTAGACGACAACACGGCTGCCAACGTAGAAATATTGGTGCATCTGGCACCCGGCACGTCATCGGACAAAACGATAGACGCCCTCTATGCTTTCACCGATTGCGAAGTGAGCATCTCGCCCAACTGCTGTGTTATCGACGACAGCAAACCCCACTTCCTCACTGTCAGTAAAGTACTGAAAAAGTCGGCAGACAACACGATGGACTTGCTGAAACAGGAACTGGAAATCAAGAAAGGTGAAATACTGGAAGCACTGCACTTCTCTTCTCTCGAGAAGATATTTATCGAAGAACGTATCTATAAGGACAAAGAATTCGAGCAATCCAAAGATATGGACGCAGCCTGCGCACATATCGACGAACGCCTGACACCCTATTATCCGACATTTATCCGTGAAGTGACCAAAGAGGATATTCTCAAACTGATGGAAATCAAAATGGGACGTATCTTGAAATTCAACTCGGACAAAGCGGACGAACTCATCGCCCGGATGAAAGAGGACATCGCCGAAATCGACGACCATCTGGCGCATATCGTAGACTATACCGTCAACTGGTATCAGATGTTGAAAAACAAATACGGCAAAAACTTCCCGCGCCGCACGGAACTGCGCAACTTCGACACCATCGAAGCCGCCAAAGTAGTGGAAGCGAACGAAAAGCTCTATATCAACCGTGAGGAAGGATTTATCGGAACAGCCTTGAAGAAGGACGAATTTGTGGCTTCTTGTTCGGATATTGATGATGTCATCATCTTCTTCCGCGACGGTAAGTACCTCGTTACGCCTGTTGCCGACAAGAAGTTTGTCGGCAAGAATGTTCTTTACGTCAACGTATTCAAGAAGAACGACAAACGGACGATTTACAACGTAGCATACCGCGATGGGAAAGAGGGAACGACCTACGTCAAACGCTTTGCCGTGACTTCCGTAGTCCGCGACCGTGAATATGACGTCACCCAAGGTACCCCCGATTCACGTATCACCTATTTCAGTGCCAATCCGAACGGAGAAGCCGAAATCATCAAGGTTACATTGAAACCCAACCCACGCGTACGCCGTATCATCTTCGAACAAGACTTCAGCGAAGTGGGTATTAAAGGCCGACAGGCACGCGGTATCATCCTCACCCGTCTGCCGATACACAAAATCACCCTGAAACAGAAAGGCGGTTCGACCCTCGGCGGGCGTAAAGTATGGTTCGACCGTGACATTCTCCGCCTCAACTACGACGGCCGGGGTGAATATCTGGGCGAATTCCAGAGTGAAGACACCATACTGGTAGTCCTAAACAACGGTGATTTCTACAACAGTAACTTCGACCTGAGCAACCACTACGAAGATAATGTAAGCATCGTTGAGAAGTTCGACCCCAACAAGATATGGACTGCCGCTCTTTATGATGCCGACCAACAAAATTATCCGTACCTGAAACGTTTCTGTTTTGAAGGTTCCAACCGCAAGCAGAACTACCTGGGCGAGAACAAGAACAACCGTCTCATCTTACTGACCGATGAATACTACCCACGCCTGGAAGTTGTATTCGGTGGACATGACAGTTTCCGCGACCCGCTGGAAATTGATGCGGATGAATTTATCGCTGTCAAAGGGTTCAAGGCAAAAGGCAAACGTATCACCACCTACACGGTTGAGACGATTAACGAACTTGAGCCGACCCGTTTCCCCGAACCCGAACAGCAAACGCAGGAAGAACCGGAAGAAGAACCGGAGAATCTGGATCCGGACAACGGCAAGAGCGAAGGAGATATTATTGACGAAATCACCGGGCAGATGAAGTTATTCTGATGAAGAAAAAACTAATATACTGGGGGCTGACAGGATGCATCCTGTTCGCCCTCTGCACAAAATTACAAGCACAGGCGGACAGTCTGCAAACCCATCGCTATGTAACGCGTGCCACCATGTACGGTATCGGATTTACCAATGTGTTCGACACCTATCTTTCACCTCAGGAATACAAAGGAATCGACTTCCGTGTTTCCCGCGAAACGATTCGGATGACCAAACTGTTCGACGGGAATATTTCCGTGCAGAATTTCTTCCAGGCAGACATCGGTTATACACACAACCGTGCCGACAACAATAACACTTTCTCCGGTCTGGTCAATTGGAATTATGGTCTTCACTACCAGTTCCGGCTGACGGAGAACTTCAAGTTGCTGGCAGGTGGATTGATAGACGCTAACGGTGGCTTTGTTTACAATCTCCGAAACACCAACAATCCTGCTTCTGCAAGAGCTTATGTAAACCTGGACGCTTCGGGAATGGCAATCTGGCATCTAAAAATCAAACGATATCCGATGGTGTTGCGTTATCAGGTTAATTTGCCTGTAATGGGAATGCTTTTCTCACCGCACTACGGACAATCCTATTATGAGATATTCTCCTTGGGCAACTCTAGCGGAGTGATAAAATTCACTTCCCTACACAATCAGCCTTCACTCCGTCAGATGCTTTCTGTCGACCTGCCGATAGGATATACCAAAATGCGTTTCAGCTATCTGGCCGATTTGCAGCAATACAAAGTAAATAATATCAAGACACATACCTATTCCCATGTATTCATGGTAGGATTTGTGAAAGACCTATACCGTATCCGAAATAAAAAAGAATCAGTCTTGCCCTCTGCGGTAAGAGCTTATTAAGAGAACAAAAAATTTAATGTTGAAACTTCAAAGTGTGAGAGATAACAAGAATGAGAAATAAGATTATACAAATACTTTTGCTGTTCTGCTGCCTGCCGATATTGACCGGCTGTATCAGAGAGGATGAGTATGCCAATGATCCCATAGGCAACTTCGAACAACTATGGAAGATTATTGACGAACAGTACTGTTTTCTGGAAGCAAAAGGAATTGACTGGGATGCCGTTCACGAAGAATACAGGAAACTGATTATACCAACCATGTCCAACGATGACCTGTTCGATATTCTAAGCCAGATGCTGTATATCCTGAAAGACGGACATGTCAATCTTTCCTCCGCCAAACGTACTTCTTTTTATGACGACTGGTATCAGGGCTATGACTGGAACTACCGGGAAGATATTCTCTATCAGACTTACCTGGGTAGTGCCAGCAGTGGTTATTACACTGCTTCCGGCTTGAAATATAAGATATTCGATAATAATATAGGATATATCCGTTATGAAAGTTTCAGCGCAGGAGTCGGGAATGGTAATCTGGATGAGGTTCTTCTCTATTTGGCTCCTTGTAATGGACTAATCATTGACGTACGCGATAATGGGGGAGGAAACCTAACTAATTCTACCCGTATCGCCGCCCGCTTTACTGACAAGTTAACTCTAACCGGATATATTAAGCATAAAACCGGCCCGGGACATAAAGATTTTTCTGACTTCGAACCGATTTATCTGGAGCCATCCAACAGCATCCGATGGCAGAAAAAAGTTGTAATACTAACCAATCGTCGGTGTTACAGTGCAACAAATGACTTCGTCAATATAATGCGCAGTCTGAATAAAAATGATAAAGAGAAAAAAATCATCCAGGTGGGTGACTGGACTGGTGGTGGTTCAGGACTTCCTTTTTCATCGGAATTACCAAATGGATGGAGTATCCGCTTCTCTGCTAGTCCTCACTTTGATAAAAATAAGAAATCATTGGAAGAAGGTATTGCACCGGACGTTGCCATCAACATGTCTGAATCAGACCAACTTAAGCATAAAGATACTCTGATAGAAAAGGCATTCGAGATATTAAGTGAGTAACTTTATTACCGAATTATTTGTCAAATCAGAAAATCTTCCTATCTTTGCACCGCTAAACAAAAAGCTACACATGCGGATGTGGCGTAATTGGTAGCCGCGCCAGACTTAGGATCTGGTGCCGTGAGGCGTGTAGGTTCGAGTCCTATCATCCGCACAAAAATAAAACTAAAAGCCTTCAAGATACTGTCTTGAAGGCTTTTTTAATTGATTGGATATGAATAAACATCAACTTTGCTGTATCGGTCACATCACACTGGACAAAGTGGTTACCCCGCAAAACACAGTCTATATGCCAGGCGGAACTGCCTTTTATTGTTCGCACGCCATCCGTCATTTTAATGATATTGACTACGCATTGGTGACAGCAGTCGGTGCTACCGAAATGAATGTGGTAGAACAACTACGCGAACTTGACATTGATGTAACCGCACTACCCAGCAAATATTCAGTATATTTCGAAAATATCTACGGTGCCAACCCTGACGACCGTACCCAACGTGTACTAGCCAAAGCTGACCCGTTCACCGCTACCGAACTGGAAGGAGTGAATGCGGAGATTTATCATCTCGGTTCTTTGCTGGCTGATGATTTCTCATTGGAAGTAATCAAAGCACTTTCCCGAAAAGGACTAATTGCGGTGGACTCACAAGGTTACCTTCGCGAAGTACGTGACACGCACGTGTATCCTGTAGACTGGACAGATAAACGGGAAGCACTTCAATACATCCACTTTCTGAAAGTCAACGAACACGAGATGGAAGTGCTAACAGGTCTTGACGACCCGCACGAAGCTGCCCGTCGGTTATACGAATGGGGAGTAAAAGAAGTATTAGTCACCCTCGGAAGCATGGGTTCGCTTATTTTCAACGGAACCGACTTTTACCGCATCCCGGCATATAAGCCTAAAGAAGTAGTGGATGCAACAGGATGTGGAGACACTTATACCATCGGCTACTTGTACCAACGGGTATCAGGTGCAAGCATCGAAGAAGCAGGACGCTTTGCGGCAGCCATGTCTACATTGAAAATTGAGAAATCCGGCCCTTTCAGCGGAACAAAGGAAGATGTCATTCAGTGTATGAAAACTGCGGAAGAAATGTTTTAATCGTTCCTTCATTTACACTAAAAAACTTCAGGATTGAAAATAATCCTGAAGTTCCCCACTTAAAGTATATCAACACATAGAACTATCTGTCAATTCTTTGTTTCATTATCAAAAAATACGCACTTTGTAAGAAAACACCCACAAAAATCACTTTTATAGCATCAACTTCAATGGAGTGCTCACGTAAAACCTCTACAATTTTTAATGCACAAAATAGAGAAATAAGAAACGTAAAAGAATACCGCAAAGCTCTATTCCTAACTTTTAAGAATCGTTCATTTGTTCCCTTACAGCACCAAGGGAACAAACAAACCAAGGCTCACCCGCAATTTCTTGGGGGTAACTATTTGTAGCTTTCTTTAAAGTGATTA